>Ga0255347_1000530_pt1 | contig 68914 bp, 61 predicted proteins | sample wastewater_treat_2_FD_192479 | JGI IMG/M metagenome (GOLD analysis project Ga0255347, IMG submission 192479) | Wastewater microbial communities from Lulu Island WWTP, Vancouver, Canada - plant24 | ecosystem: Engineered > WWTP > Wastewater > Unclassified | place: Canada: Vancouver, British...
CAATTAGAGACAATAATAAAAATAGAAAAGATAAAAAACTGATTTTCGAAAATCGTTTGATTTTTAAAAAAGGACTATAAATTACTAAAAAGAGTCCCCAAGCAGGAAATAAATAGAACTTGTAATCCGTCTCCATCAGAAAAAAAGATAATAAGAAAAGCAAAAAAAAGACTGGGTAAAACAATTTAGTTAATGAATTTCTCATAATCAACTTACTTTAATTCAAATATTTAGTATGGCTGATAAAAAAAGCGAATGCAAATAGGATTTGGCCATTGAAATAATTGGGGAAATTTCGCGTGATTTAGTTTAGAATTAATTTATGGTTCCTGCGCTTTTTTTTATACTTAGCATATTTCTGCTTATAATGAATATCTCGGATCTAACACTGCCTTTTTATTGGGATACTGCTTGGTACTTGATTCCTACTAGCAAATTAATACATGAAAATGGCTTACTAAGTTTTATTTCATATCCTGGTAGCGATTACCCTCATACTTTTTTGTTACCTTCCCTACTAAGCTTGGCTTTTTATCTTTCAGAACCACAAGCGACAATTAGTATTCATCTCATAGGAATTCTTTTATCGATTTTTTTCTTATTTGTTGCCTATAAGCTGGCAAAGATTTTTGTTGACAAAAAATTAGCAATTTTAATGCTTTTGCTCGTGGTTAGTAACCCAATTTTTCTTAGTCAAACCTTTTTAGTTTACTTTGAAATTATTGGCTTAGCTCTTCGGTTATTAACTTTAAAATTTTTTCTTGAAAAAAAACCCAAAGCTTTTTTAATTACTAGTTTAGTAGCTATTTTTACTCGAATTGATAATTTTATTTTTATCAGTTGTATGTGTCTAAATATTTTTTTTGACCAAAAGCAAAAGATTCAAGAAAAGATTGCTTTTTTAAAAAAATATTATTTACCATCTGCAATAGTTACTTTTGCTTGGTTTTTATCCAATAAATTAATTAATGGCTGGTGGTTTTATTCGCCTGAAAGGTATTTTGATGAACATCACCTCCAATCTTTCATCGAATCATTACGAGTTGTCTTTATTTATCAAGGCAGATGGGCTATTACTGTGGCAACTATTATTGGCTTAATTATCTTAATTTTGCAAAAAAGATGGAAATTAGTTTTTAATAAAAAATTGTTAGTATTTTTCTCTGCCACTTTTCCAACTCTAATAATGATTGCCGTTCTTGGTTATGTCTTGAGTAGATATACGTTACCATTAATAATTTTTAATTATTATTTTTTGATCATAATCTTAGATAAAATTCAAATTAAGAATAACAAACTTGGAAAAATTGCCTTTATCATTCTTTCTTTGGCAATTATTCAGTTTAATCATAAAAACAATTGTTTTGCTGAAAATCGAGAAGACTGTCTACTAGTCAAAAATATAATTAGAGAACAATTAATCAAATGACCAATAAAGATTTATTAATTATTAAAAAAATGTTTACTCTACCCTGGCCTCTAAAAGATAAACTATTTTGTTTGTTGAGATATATTACTGCCCCTTTTAATGAAATGGAAAAAATGGTACCCAAAAAAGGAAAAATTTTAGATATTGGCTGTGGACACGGCTTATTTGAATTAATTCTAAAAAGCAAATCTAATAAAAGGGTCATCACTGCTATTGATCCTGATTCAAAAAAAATTCAATTAGCTAAAAAAATTGAGGAATTATTTACAAATCTTAAATTTAGCGACTCTACTACAAATCTCACCAATAATAATTATCAGATGGATTGCTGTATTTTATCTGATGTGGATTATCTATTAGATGGAAAAGGGAAAACACAAATTCTTCAACAAGCAAAATTTAATTTAAAAAACACTGGGACCATTATCTTTAAAACTGTAATTAATAATGGTAGCATTGGTTATTATCTTGGGTATTTGCAAGAACTAATTATTGTGTCTTTGCTTAAAAAAACCTACAGCAAAAAAAATAATTTTACTTTTTTTACAATCGAAGAATATCTTAAATTATTTAAAGCTAATAACTTGTCTGTAAAAAAACAGAAAAAATTAAAAACTCTTTTTTATCACCCTCATTATGTGTTTTTACTAAAAAAAATTAAATAATGAAATATTTAACTAAAAAAAATTTGTCTTTTATTTTAGTTGTTCTAATTTTTTTAAGTGGTTTTTACTTACGCCTCACAAGATATAACTATTTCAATTATTTAAATGGTGATGAAGGAAATCATTTTCTTTTATTTGATAATTTTTTGCGTTTTAAAAAATTTTGGCTGGTTGGAGAGGGTAGTAGTCTTGGCGATTATGATCAAAATTTATACTTTCACAATTTGCCATATAGTCTTTATTTTGAATTGATCATTTTCATTGTGGCCAATCAATCACCCTTAATTTACATGTTTCTTTATATGTTGATAAGTTTGGCCGTGATTTATTTACTCTGGCAAACAACTAAAAATTTCTTTGATGAAAAAATTGCCTTAATAGCTATATTTTTGGCAAGTTTTTCTAGATACTTGATCGGTATCAGTGTTTTAGCATCACAACCAACCAACGCTTTAATATTTGAAGCTGTTGGTTTATATCTATTGAGCTTGTTTAACAAGAAAAAAGACAAGAAATTCTTGATATTTAGCTTAATTTCGTTTTTATTTGCTCTTCACATGTACCCACCAATGTATCTGTATTTACCTGTTAAGATTATCTTTCTTTTAATTTTTTTTCATCAAGAGATCGTCAAAAATAAAAAAATATTAATCTATGCTCTATTAATTATCGTTATCAGTTACCTTCCCATGATCATTAATGAGATCAACTACTTTAATCAGGACTGCTCTAACATTTGGAATATCAGAAGTTTAATCAATAATGGAGGTTTTAATAACAATAACAAATCAGTCATTGTGAACGACAAAACACAACTCAATCAGTTCTTAGAAAGAATTATATCCCTGACTAGAGATGCCTTTAATAATATCAATGATAATTTTTATATTTACTGGTTGTTCTTAACACCGATTTTATTCAGCGCTGTTGTTTTGAATCAAGATAGAAATAAAAAACTCCTAACATATTATTTTTTACTCTCAATATTGACACCGATGATCATCTTAGGGATATTTAAAATTGATAGATTGGATTACATTCGTGGTCTCAATTCTTTTTATCTTGTTTTGGTATTAGCTATTGGTATTGGAAATTTGAGAAAAATTTCTAGAAACTTATATTTTATAAGCGTATCTTTAATTACCATTTTAATTTTAACTGGCACACCTATTAATAAACCCATAGAACCAGAATTTAATCATATTAATTATTTTGAGAGAAACTTAATAATTGAGTTAATCAAAAACGATATAGATCAAAACTCTCTTGCCCTCAATGAAATTGATATTAAGGTAATTAACCATAATTATCCCAACAACAGTGGCAATTGGGACAGTTCAATTTATTGGTACTTATTACAAAAAGATAGTCCAATTCAATTAGTTGATTGCTCATATCCCTTTTTGACTCCAGAGAAAATTAATAAACAAACAACTACAACGTTTTATATTTGTGAATACAAAAATGCTCAAGCAAACATTCAAGATTGTTTTAATAATATCTATCAAATTTACGATATTTCTCCAGAAGAAAAAACCCAGGTTTTGTTTCGGAATCGGAGACTAATTTTAATCAAATTTAATCATAATTTAATCCAGGATGAACAATAATTGAGTCATGAGTTTTTGCTAACACCGTATTTTTTTTCTCAGAAAAAATCAAGAAAAAAGTCAGTTGAGCAAAATAAGCAAACAGATATTTAATTGGATGTTTTTTTAGATGATATAAAGTTGACTTTCGAGATCGAATTGCTAAATTATTTGTTTGGGCAAATTGAACAATTGTTGGCCAAATTGGGTAAAAAATATGTAAATGTTGTTCAGAATCAAGACCACTACAATTAATGCCGTTATTTTTTAGATAATTAAATTGTTGACTGAGCTCTAATTCAACCTCACGCATATTGATTTTTGAAAAAAATATTTTTATCAAAAACTTTGACAAAGAAAAAAACTGCCCATTGTTATCTACCAAAGAAGGCACATCGGCTATTGGACTAATGGGTTGACCACATAATAAATTGAAATGTAAATTTAAGTCTAAATTTCTCTTTTTACTCAATAAATTTAAATTGCTTAATGATTTTTGGCTAACTAAGTTAGCCAAAATCGATATTCTTACTACTGACGAAGCTTGGGCTTGGGCCAAAATTACTTTATCTGCGTGATCATTTAAGCCATAATCATCGGCGTTGATTTTAAAAGAACTAATTATTCTTTCTCCAAAATTTTTATCACGAAAAACAAAACTCGAAACAATTCTTATCAAGTCAAGCCAACATAAATAATATCTTCTTATTGCAGAATATCTACTTGTTCTGATTTCACCAGTAATAGTTGCTATTTCCTTTAATTTAAAGGTTTTAGTTCTCATCATTCTCAGTAACAGTTCAGTATCAAAAAACTCATATTTAGTAAAAGAAGAATAGATAATTTTTTTTAGCAATAAGGAGTTTTTGATGATTTTATTACCATGAGTATCGGTTCCTGGATAATGAAAAATATATCTGGTTATTAACTGAAATAATTTAGTTCTCATTCTGTGGCGAAATGGTCGCTGATCAGAACCTTTGATTAAAGATTTTGACGCCACAATTAACTGATATTTAGTAATTGCTTTTAAACCTTTTTTCAAAAAATTTAAATTAAAAAAATCAATGTCTAAAAGTATTAAGTACTTGCCCCTAGCAAGCAAGAGACCATTTTTAATAGCAAGACCATAAGAAGCTTTGGGCAAATGATAAAACTTAATTTTTTTATTTTTTTTTGCTAAATCTTCAATTATTTTCAGAGAACAATCGTTACTGCCGTTTTCAATTAAAATAATCTCGTAATTTTGAATTTTGCTTTTTTTTAAAAAATTATTAAAAATTCTGATTTGGTTTGCTAATATTGCTTCTTCGTTATGTATGGGAAATATAAAACTAAATTCATAATCAAAATGCATGGGGTTATTAGAACATAAAAAAATCTTTTTTTCTAGTAAAATGAGGTCAAGTTAAATGAATAAATTAAAAAATAAAAAAGTAGCTATCATTCATGATTCTTTTACCCAATTTGGCGGTGCTGAAAGGGTTTTGTTTTATCTGATCAAAATGTTCCCCAAAGCTGACATTTATACTTCTCTGATCAGTGATAAATATCAAACGGAAGTCAAAAAGCGAAGTAGGGGTAAACTATATTTTTCAAAACTAAGTAAAATTCCCTTTGTTGTCAATCATTCAAGCTTCTTTAAACCCTACTTTTTCCATTATTATTGGGAAAGGTTAAATCTAGATAAATATGATTTGGTCATTTCTTCTTCACATTCTTTCTGTGCTCATTTTGTCAAGGTAAAAAATAAACATTTATGTTATATGTACACTACTCCTCGATTTCTTCATGATGAGTTTAATGAAGTCTCTTGGCTAAAAGCACCAATTATTAATAAAATTTTTAAACCTTATTTTAATTTGCTAATAAAAAAAAATAAAAAGAAAATTCGTCAAATCGATACTCTAATTGCTGATTCAGTCAATGTACAAAAAAGAATAAAACAATACTATGGCGCTACAGCAAAAGTCATTTATCCCCCAGTCAAAACTTTTAACAATAGAAAAAATAGTGAAAAATTAAATTTGAATACTAAAAATTATTTATTTTTTTCCAGATTAGTTAAACAAAAAGGCATTGAGTTAGTAATTAGTACGTTTAATGAAAATCAAAAACCATTGTTGGTTGTTGGTACTAGTGGTCAAGAAAAAAAATGGCGTCGATTAGCAAACAATAATATTCAATTTTTAGGCTTTGTTACAGATAAAGCCATCGAAAATGTCCTAAAGCACAGTAAAGCATTAATCTATGCTTCCATAGATGAAGATTTTGGGATGATTCCCGTTGAGGTTATGAGTTATGGTTTACCAATTATTGCCTACAAAGACGGAGGAGTGAAAGAAACCGTAGTAGATAATAAAACCGGTATTTTCTTCAATAAATATGACAAAAAATCTCTGAATCAAGCTATTGAAAAATTTGAAAAAACAAAATTTAACAAAACTCATTGCATCAAACAAGCAGAAAAATTTAATGAACAAATATTTGAGAAAAACTTGTTAAAAGAAGTTAAACAATTATTTGATGACCAATAAAACCTCATTTAATTTTCACTCGTTAATGGCATAATAGCGAATATGGTAGTTCGACTAGCAAATTGCCAATTTATGATTGGTCAATTCGAAAAAGTGGTAAATTTTCTCGCAAAAAGAATAAATAAAAAAGCTAATTCGCAAATGGTATTACCTTGTTCTTTATATGATTTAGCTGTAAAAAATGAGCAAAAGCATTTGGCATTTTACCAAAACATTGACTATTGCACTAGCGATAGCATGCTCATTACCAATTATTTCCGTCACAAATATCAAAAAAAGATTGACAGAGTTTACGGTCCAGATTTAATGTTAGCAATATTTGATTATCAGCAAAAAAACAAAACCAACTTTAAACACTACTTACTCTGTCCAAATAACATCACTAAAAAAAAGATTAGCGCATTATTTAATAAAAAATACCCAAACCAAAAAATTTTTTACGACTATTTACCAAAAAAAATCAGCCAACAACAAGAATTACTGCATTATCAAAAAATTCTTGATCATAAACCAGATTTTATTTGGATAGGAATTGGTTCTCCAAAACAACTAGCAATTGCCGATTGGCTAAAAAACCACTCACAGGGTGTCAAAATTTTTTGTGTTGGCGCAGCTTTTGATTTTATTAGTGGTCAAAAAAAACAAGCACCGCTATGGATGCAAAAAAATAGTTTAGAATGGTTGTTCAGACTATTAAATGAACCAAAACGTTTGTGGAAAAGATATTTAGTTATTATTCCCAAATATTTATTAGGACAAATATTAAGCAATAAAAAAAATAACAAAACATGAAATTAAATAAAAATCAAACAACAGTTTTAATCACTGGGGCTGGTGGCTTTATTGGCGGTCATCTGGTCAATTATCTATTTAGACTGGGCTATAAAAAAATTAGGGCAGTTGATATTAAACCTTTAAAAAATTGGCAACAGGTCAATAAGAACGCTGAAAATTTGGTATGTGATCTCAGAAAATTAAGCAATTGTCATAAAGTTAGCAAAAATATTAATGAAATTTATAACTTGGCTTCAGATATGGGTGGGATGGGCTTTATTGAAAATAATAAAGCCCTCTGTATGCTAAATGTCCTAATTAATACCAATATGCTCATCGCAGCTAAAGAGGCCAAAGTCAACCGCTATTTTTTTTCTTCATCAGCTTGTGTTTACCCACTGGAAAAACAACAAAGTAGCAAAACCAATGGTTTAAAAGAACAAGACGCTTATCCAGCCAATCCAGAAGATGGCTACGGTTGGGAAAAATTATTTTCTGAGCGGATGTGTCGTCATTTTATGGAAGATTTTGGACTAGAAACTAGAGTTGCTCGTTTTCACAATGTTTATGGACCTTATAGTGCTTTCCAAGGCGGTAGAGAAAAAGCCCCAGCAGCCTTGATTCGCAAAACCATAGAAGCCAAAAATTCAGGAAATAAAGAAATAGAAATTTGGGGTGATGGTCAACAATCAAGAACTTTTATGTACATAGATGATTGCGTGAAGGGCATCGATCTAATTATGCATAGTGCCATTAGAGAACCAATTAATTTAGGGACCAGTCAATTGGTAACAATTAATCAATTGGTTTCATTGATCGAAAAAATTGCCAATGTTCGACTAAAAAGAAAATATAAACTCGACGCACCCAGAGGTGTTAGAGGTCGTAGTAGCGATAACACTCTAATCAAAAATTATTTAAATTGGGAACCCTGTATTCCTCTTGAGGAAGGTTTGAAAAAAAATTATCAGTGGATTGAGCAACAAATGATTAAAAAATGTTAAAAAAAAAGAAATTACTGTATCTCAGTCAATGCTTTCCTCTGCCTCTGGATGGTGGTGGTCGCATCAAAACTTTTAATACTTTGCAAACTCTTTCAAGTCAATTTGATATTTTTGCCGTTTTTGTTTCTGAAAGAAAAGCTAGTCAAAAAGAACTAGAGAAATTCAGCAAACTGGGTATTAAAGTAAAAATATTTAAAACCAAATTGATGGCGGAAAGCATTAAAGAAGATTACTTAAAGCTGGCTTGGAATTATTTGCAGCTTCGACCACATTTTGTTTATCAATATCGATATAAACCTAGTTTTACTTGGATCAAAGACAAGATTAAAGAGTGGCAACCTGACATTATTCATGTTGACCACATTAACTCGGCGCAATTTCTGCCCAAAAAAAAGTGGTTAAAGAAAAACTGTTTAACAATGCCCATTTTGATTCTAGAAAATCATAATTTAGATCACGTGCTATTTTTTACTCGTTTTAGAGAAACAAAGAAATTAATTAGAAAAATTTATTTATTACTAGAGGGTAGTCTCAATTTGCTTTATGGAGAAATCAATTATCGAAGGTTTGATCACATTTTCTCAATATCTGCATCAGAAACCAGTTACCTTAGTCAAAAATGCAAAAGTGTTTCCACTCAGCCATTAGTTTATCCACTGAAAGCAGTTAAACCTAGTAAACATAAAATTTATGACATTTTGTTTATTGCTTATCTAGAATGGCCACCAAATGAAGTGGCAGTACGTTGGTTCAGCGAAAAAATTTTACCCTTAATCAATCGGGAGATGCCTGAAATTAAATTTCATGTAGTGGGCAATAAAAATCCTCGATTAGCCGATTTGAAACATAATAAAAATATCATTTTTTATGGACATCAAAAAAACATTGATCAGTTTTTGGCTAAAAGCAAAGTTTTTATTTTACCTTTCAAAACCGGAGCTGGTGTACGGCTCAAATCTTTAACTGCCCTACAAAATGGTATCCCCATTGTATCGACCAAATTGGGAGTTGATGGTTTGAAATTAATAAATAAAAAACATTATTTACTCGCCGAAACAGAAAAAGAATTTGCTGAAAAAGTGATTGAATTACTAAAAAATGAAAAATTACGAAAAAAAATTAGTTCTGCCCAAAAGCAATATTTTCTAGAAAATCATTCTGCAAAGAATAATAAACAATTTCTAGCAAGCTACTTAAAAATCTTAAATAATATGGATCAAAAAATTAATTAATTATTATTAATCCATAATTTCAATAATCTGAGCATCTTCAATAGCATAATCTTTAAACTGTAGCCAAATTTTTGATCCCACCTTCAAAACAGTATTATTGATGTAAAAATCTCTGTCCAAAGTATTGAATGCTTTGACTTTTAAAACTATGTCTAAATCGCTATAATCTGGATTAAATGTTTTAATCATTTCGCCTCTAATATCTGAAAATGTGTAGAAATTAGTTACCGCTTTTTTCACTTCGATTATTTCTGCAACGACGTTACCAGACGAATCATAAGCTTTATCCCCCTCTTTTATCTGATCATCTATCGGCTTGTACACTCCATTTTTAACTACTCTGATTGTTTTAAAAAAATAATCAATTTCATCAGCTCCGGTTTGAACAATAATGCCTCTTAACTGATGTTGGGGGAAATTAATAATTAATGAAGAACCAACTGAAAGGGGTTTAAATTCATATAAGTACTGATTTTTATTTTTATCAAAATCGACTCTCAATTTTAAATCGACAAAAATCATTCTGTATGGGCCCCCCTGATCATAATTATCAATATTTACAACTTCAGCCACTGTTTGACCAAACGAGTCTTTTGCTTGATCGCCGACTGCTAAATCATTAGCATACCAATATCTTGGCGGTGCACCACTGCCATACCACCAATCAACATTCTCGACTGCAATTCTCACATTGGTCCAAACTACACGACGTTGTAACCGGTTGTAAATAAAAAACAGCAGAACTAAAAATAACAAAAAAAATACCAAATAATCAAAAAAGTTTAATTTACTAATAAAAACCTTCATATTCTGTATAATACGGCTTATGAGAGATTTCTTTTTAAACAAAGATTTTCGTTTTTTCATGATGAATTCAATTTTTTTGTTCAGTTTACTGTTGGTAAACTCCAACAAAATTTTATTATTATTGGCTATGGCGTATTTAATCATACTGATTAAAAAAACGCAAAATTACCGTTTTAGCCTGTTTGTCATGTTTTTTAATCTTTTGCCTTTTGTTGTTGGTAGAAATATTATTGAAAACACTTTAATTAGCCATCGAGAAATTTATGGTTTTTCAATATTTGATGTTAAATATTTCTTTCCTATTTATTTGTCAGACTTATTTCTGCTTTTGATTTATCAAAATTATTTTTCAGAAAAATTTTTTGCAAAAAAAAGTAAAAATTTAACCAAAAGTAAGGAAATAGGAAAAGAATTTAAAATCCCTTTGATCAGTTTAACCTTATTTTTCTGTTTAGTACTGATCAGAAGTCTCAGTCACGAATTATCATCTCTGTTGTTTTTTGGTTCATTAATCATCTTAAAATATATTCTGATTTTTGCTCTTGCTATTATTTTTGATCACAAAGAAAAAACAAAAATATTCCCTCAGTTACTGGCTAGCAATCTTTTTTTTCAATCAATCATTATTTTTGTTGAACAATTAAAAGGAGGAAATATTGGCAGATTTATTGAAAATAGCCTGCCTGGGTTAGAAATGGGAACTTTAGCCGCTGAATCAGCCAGCATGCTCAGAGCCGATGGTACTTTTAACGAGCCAAATGTTACTGCAATCTATTTATTAATCAATGTTGTTGTCTTGAGCAATATCGCTACCAAAATCAAAAATAAAAAAATCAGCTACTTTTATTATCTAATTATTCTTATCACTCTTCTCGCTATAATTTTTACCGGAAGCCGTAGTCTTTATGCTTTATCATTAATTTACTTAACCTTTTTCTTCTTCAACAATAAAAAATTATTAACAACAATATTTTCAAAACTGTGGACTAATAATTTGTTAAAAATAGGGATTATTAGTGTAATGGTTTTGATATTACCTTACTTTTTTAGTCGCATGCACACCATAAAAAACGTCTTTACTGATACCGGTAGTTTAACTTATCGGTCCGAACTCAATAAAACCGTTTTATCAATGTCTTATAAAGAACTATTGGGGTATGGCCTAGACCTCACGCCTTATTATCTGGCCAAGAACTTTAAAACTGTTGATAGTTTACCCGTTATTTTTGATCAAGCTCCAGCCCACAATATTTTTGTACAGATTTTTGCTGAAACCGGTATTTTTGCCTTCATATTTTTTATCATTTTTGTTTATTACTCCCTTAAAATTGGACTGCAAAATAAAAATAATTATTTCAGTTTAGCTGCTCTTTTTTACTTATTAGCCGCTCAATTTCATCCAGTATTTACCAATCATTACCAACTGACTGGATTTTTCTTTCTTTATTTAGGCATGGGGATTCATGAAAAACAAAGTTAAAACTAAAAAAACAAATCGATTGTTATTATTTTTAAGTATAATTTTGATTTTGTTAACTTTCTTCATATTCTCTTATAAAAGAAATCAAAATTGGCAATTTTATGTGGATAAGAGCATTGGACCTAACAATAAATTTAATATTTTTGATAATTTAGTTTTTCATGATGAACAAGTTTTTTTTAATAGTCAAAATAACAATACTTATTCACTTAATCAAAAAAATGGCCAGGTTAATTGGATATTTAAAGCCGAAAACTACAGTCCCTTTCCTCCAACCATAGATGATGAACAAATTTATTTAGCAAATTTTGACGGGAATGTTTATTGCCTTAACAAAAATACTGGATATAAAATTTGGCAATTTAATACAGAAGAACAATATCAACCAGATACACCTGTATTTAAATCAAGGAATAAAAACTTAGTATTTTTTGGCTCAAGAAATGGAGCTTTATATGCCTTAAATAGTGATAATGGACAACTGGTCTGGAAAAGACAATTTAAAAAACTGGATACCAGCAGGGCTTTTGTTGCAGGGTCAATTCATTTTGGCAGTATTTATCTCGACGAAGAAGAAATATATGTTTTTAATGCACAAGAAAATAAATTTTTTTCCATCAATCAGTTAGACGGTTCAATTAATTGGCAAATAGACAATCTTCTTTTTGACTACAGATCCCCAATATTTTTACAAAAAAACATAATTATTAAGCAAAATCAATATTTACTAAGCGTCGATAAAAAATCCGGATCAATGCAAAAAATTAATCGCCAGGGTCAAGAGAATGTTGCTTGGGAAGTATTCCAACTCGAAGATGATAATCATAATCTTCTAATTTTAGACGATCATACTTTAATAAAAATTGATAGTAATCTTCATGAAGTTGAGTGGACTTCGAATAATATCGATAATATCCTCTATGATCAAAAAAATGCTGAAGCTCCAATAGTAAAAATTACTAATAATCGAATTATTGCCCAAACTTTCTCAAGAATTGAAAACCTTAATATTTTGATATTCGTTAATTATGATAATGGTGAAGTTGTCCAAACACAAAAGGTTGGCAACTGGATTAATAATCAACTTTATACCGATGACACAATCTTTATTTCAAGTGGTACTGGCCTTGTTTATTCTATAAATTTAGGCACGTCAGAAATAAATTGGCAAGTCGCAGTCGACGGGGAAACACAATCAATACATTTATTTGAAGAAAACTTACTTGTCATATCACTTAAATCTAGCGGAAAAATTTGTTTGGAATATTTTGATCAAAAAACTGGAGAACGACAGTGGACGTATACCAGCAATTTTATTAGTAATAAAAAAGATATATATGTTCAAGATCGTTCCGTATATATTTTAAATCAAGACAATACAGTTCTGTATAAGATCAATATCACCAATAAAAAGCCACAAGATAAACAAATAGAAAAAATAAATTTTACCTATGATCAGGTAAAAAACTTTAAAGATCCATGTTTAAAAATAGCAACAAAAAATAATAGGCCATGGAAAATTAAACAACAGTTTTCAGCCGTTGCATATTTGGTAAAAAATTTTAACAAAATTTCTTCGTTTACAATTAATGAAGAGATCAAAAATAATGTGCTGGAAATTTCAATCACAAATGATGAAAATCTTTATCGCAATAAGTTTACAGATTTAAAAATTGAGGCAGTTTTTGAAAAAAAAGGTGAGCAAGAACAGATAAAAATTGGTGGTTTTTATTTTGATCATAACACTTGGAAAGTCCGCTTTTCTGCTCCAAGTGCTGGGGAATATCAATATCAAATTAGTATCAAAACTCCTTTTACCATTAAAAAACATTCTGGGGTCGTCCAGTTGCGTGCTGGGAAAGAGGAAGTTATTGGTGTTAAAGAACAGCTGTTTGTGATTAACGACAACACGGTTTTTTTCCCTCTTGGAATTCAAGATATCTTCGCAGATTGGAATTATAACGGTAATTTGATGGACATGATGAGTAATTCCTCTACCAAAGAACCTGTTTCTGACACAAAAGATTTCTCCTACCTAAACATTGATGATTATCTAGATCTATACCGAGAAGAAGCTAAAATAAATATTTTTCGTTACGGAGTTGATCATTGGACAATGCCCCTTTGGCACTCAATCGATTCAGAAAATATTGTTTTGAGTGTTAATGGGGGAAAATTTGGTGATAGTTTAATTGAGAAATTAAGAGCTAGAGATATTAAAATTGTGATGACTATTTTTGGTTTTTATCCACCTTACCGAACTTATGAAGAAATCACTAATCAAGATAATCAACAAGCTCTGGAATTTTATTTAGATTATGTGATCGCCCGTTTTTCACCTTATGTCGATTTGTGGGAACTGACTAATGAAGCTGAAGCTCACGAACTTTGGTATGATTTTATTATTAGTTATCTGCAAAAAAATGACCCTTATCATCATCCCATTAGCACTAATTGGGAAACCAACTCAGCAGAGAATTTAGATTATCTTTCGGTTCATTGGTACAATCCCCATTCAACAGATCCTGGGTATTTATCTAATCAAATAGCCTACTCGAATCAAAAACATCTGGATCAAAAAAAAGCTATTCTGATTAGCGAATTTGGCTTCAAAAACTTTAGTTATTCTCCTAATTCGGCAGAAAGTATGAGATTGCTGAGTTGGCTGAGTACTTTTCAAAATATGGGTCTAATTTTCTGGACACAGGGACAAAATGGCATTTATCAAAATCCGGACAATGCTAATATTTATCTCGGTCCAATCGAACGATCTTACTTGTCAATACTAAGTAATTTTTTACCAAAAGACATGTTAGTACCTGTGAAAAATGAATTATTTTTATTAAAGGACTTGCACACTCAAGTTTATTATTTAAAGAATAATGACTATATTCTAGCTTACTTATTAAAAATTGACCAAAGTAAAGAACAGGGTGGTTCTCTTCATTTGGATTTAGATCGTGATGCAAAATTAGAATGGGTTGATCCAAAAACAGGGGCGGTAATTGAAGAAAAAATATTAAAAAGCGGTGAGCAAATTATTTTAATTCCCAATTTTAATGTAGATTTAGCCATGAAAATTAGGTATTTAAACAATTAAAATGCTAAAAAATAAAATTATTATTCTGCCCCTGGAAGGTTCGTGGAATCACAGTGCTGATTTTCTGCGACAAACTGCCTTCACTTTAAGTAAAAATAATTTAGTCTACATCTATGATCAAAACAATCATTATTTCTTTTTAAAAAAAAACAAAAAAAAATCTTATCCTCATCATCAAAACATTATTTTTCATCAAGTCAAATACTACTTGCCCTTTGAAAGATTTAAGTTAATAGACAAAATTAATCGTCACCTGAGTTTTAAAATATTTACTAAAACGCTGCCAAAAAAAAAGAAAATTTTATGGATTTTTTATCCTTACTATTATGATCTAGCCAAAATTGCAGCTAAGAGTATCTGTAAAATTTATGACTGCGTTGATTACAACGAAAATCAAAAACAAGAAGAGGCATTAATTGATAATGTAGATTATTTTTTTGTTAATTCTCTTGCATTAAAAAATTTACATAAAAACAAGAGTAAAAAACCAATTTATCTAAACGCCCAAGGTTTTTTTCAACCTGAAGATAAAAAAATAGTAAAGTTCAAACTGCACAAAGGGGAGAAAAAAGCAATTATCGGCTATGTGGGTGGTATCAATTGTCGTTTAGATTATCAACTACTTGATCAATTGATTAAAAAACATCCTGAATATTTATTCGTTTTTCATGGACCAGAACAAAAAAATAAGGACAAAGATAAAATCTATCATACAAAATATTGGATTAAAAGACTTAAAAGCTACAAAAATTCAACTTTTGCTCTTAGCGAAAATAGATATGATCTTTATGGAATAATTAGAAATTTTGATGTCGCAATCATTCCATATAATCCTGATATAATCTTTAATAAATATTGTTATCCAATGAAAATATTCGAATTTTTTTATCTGAACAAACCTGTTGTTAGTTCTCCTATTTTAGAATTAAAACAACAAAAATTTCAAGATTTTGTAAGGATTTCATCGACTTATGAACAATGGGAAAAAAATATTAATTATTTTTTAAAACACAAATTAAGTCAAAAACAGATGAAAATACAAAAGCAAATGGCTATCGAAAACAGTTGGAAACAAAAAATTGAAAAAATATCTCAAACAATAAGTTTTGAAAAATGAAAAAAAACATCACCCTAATTGCTGGTGGAACTGGCTTATCTACCCTACTAAGTGAACTTTTAAAATTAGATCAAAATGTTTCAATAATTTTAAATGCTTATGATGATGGAAAAAGCACTGGAAAAATCAAAGAATTTTTCAATATTTTAGGACCATCTGATGTTTCAAAAAACTTATTAAATTCTATTTACAGCGACTCTTCTGAGAGTCTAAAGAATTGTAAAGAATTTCTCGAATATAGATTTCAATCCCTAAAAAACCCGAAGCTTATTTGGTCAAAATTCAAAAATCAGCAATTTGATTTTGATTATCTCTCAAAACTATACCAAAACTTAAGTGTTTATTATCAAAAAAAATTTAGTTTATATATTAAAAATTTTGTAAATGAAGTTATTAAATATAATGGAGAAAAGAAGCTTGGATTCTTTGATCTATCAGACTTTGCAATGAGAAATATTATTTTTGTTGGTGCTTATTTTCAGGAAGGAGATTACCAAAAAACAATTAATAAATTAGGAGAGCTACTTAAAATTAAAAATAAAATTCTAATTAACAACGATAAGAACCTTTGGTTAATGGCTCAAACAGAAAAGGGTTCAATTTTGGATAGAGAAAGTGCAATCGTTAACGAAAAATTAGACGAAAAAATTGACAAAATCTTCTTATTAAAAAACAAGGATCGTCAAAAAGTTATTAATGAGAAAGACTTAAATAAAAAAATTGATTTAATTAAGCACTATAATTGCGAAATTGAATTAAAGAAAAATTGCATAGATAATCTACTAAATGCAAATTACATAGTTTTTGCACCATCCACTTTTGATTCAAGCATCTTTCCAACTCTGATTAGCAAATCCTTTTGTGAAAGCTATTTAAAGTCAAATGCTATTAAAATTTTTGTATCTAACTTAGTAAGGGAAAGAACCACTTATCCATTAAGTTTTACCCTAAATAAAATTGAAACTATTTTTAGAGATCAAACAAAAAAGGATATCCAAATATCGAAAATTTTCGACTACGTCATTATCAACCAACATGGGTTTATAAGCTATGCGAAAAAAGAAAATCATTATATTCCAGTTGATGAAAATGAATTAAAGAAAATGCAAGTGAATCTAGTCAAAAAAAGTTTTGAAAGTGAAAAAGATTTCACCAAACATAATGGTCGACTCCTAGCTAAAACTATACTTTCACTGGAAAAACCTAAAAACGCTGCTCTTGAAAAAAATATTTTGTACCAAAAAATTAGCTCGCCATTAATTAGCTACGATTCCCAAGTTAGAATCAATAAACTGATTGAAAAACAAATTGATAAAAATGATTTTTCCAAGCATTTAAGCTTAGTTGCCCCAATAATTACTGCATCAGGTGAACAAAAAAGATTTAAAAGTAAAACACCAAAGAGTCTTTTTTTAATTAACCAAGTCCCCGCACTAATACATATAGCTAGAGTAGCAAAAACTATCAATAGTAATTTTATCGTTACCTGCAATCCAAAAAACTACACGCCGATAAGAAATGCATTAAATTCTTATAATTATAATAGCGTAGAGTTAGTAAGCGCCGAAGCAAAAGGTACCGGTATAGCTATCTTAGAAGCAAATAAGGTTATTCCCAAAAACATAAAGTGGTTGCTTATCCTCTGGGGAGATGCACCAAATTTACAACAATCTACCATCAAAAAAATAATTCAATTGAGTAAAATTTTTAATAAATATAACATATTTTTACCAACATCCTGGGAAAAAAATCCCTATGCTGGCGTTAATAGAAACATTGATGGAAAGGTTATCAGTCTTTTTCAAACCAAAAACAATCCAGATCAGATCAGAAGTTTTGGAGAACATGATGCAAATGCTTTTTTGGTAAGAAGATCTGTCATCATAAGGACATTACAATATTTGCAAAAATTAAAAAATAACAAAATTCTTGACCTAAATCAAAGTCTGTCTTATCTCTTACAAAATGGATCTAAAGCAATTGCTTATTGTTGTGCCTCTGAAGAGGAAGCAGCAAGTTACAACACCGTCAATGAAGCTATAGAAGTTGCTCAAAAACAACTAAAAATTAAAAATCGTAAAGTAGAAAAATTTTGTTTTAATCAATTTTATGATAAAGAATTGGCTAATTTAGAAAAAAAGATTGAAAAGAAAAAAAATGAAGAGATTATAGATAAAATCAAGAATCAAAAAAATTTAAAAATTAAATTAATATACGGGAATAATGCTTTAAAATACAAAGCCCTTGCTTTAGATTTAGATGGAACCATAAGGGACGAACAGGTTGTTTCAAAAAACATAATTGAAAAAATAAAATTACTAGCAACAAATAATTTCTTTATTAGCATTATTACAGCTGCTAGTCAACAATCTTTAAAATCAAATTTTATTGAACCACTTCTAGAAACTAAACCATCAAAATTGGTTTTGGAAAGAATTTTTTTATACCCTTTTAACGGTGCTCTAGGTTACAGATTAATTTCTCCTAAAAAAATATTTTACGATTATGAAATTCCACATTACTTGGTGTCAAAGTCAATTGAGCTTATTTCAAAAAATATACTAAGTATCGATGATGACTACAAAGTAGATACACACAAAATCACTTTATGGATAAACAAAGCAAATAATGGAAACATTACCTATGAGCACTTTAACTTAATTTTTAACAAGAGCAAATTACCACTTAAGGCCAGATTAGGCAGTGAAAATAAAAAAAATAAAATTTTTATAATCACTTTGGATCAGGTAGACAAAGCATTAGCTCTAAATAATTTCTCGGAACAAATCCAAATTTCTACCAAACAAATAATTAAAATTGCTGACTTATCTGAAAAGGGTTCTGTTGACTTTGAATTATTGAGGGGCAGAGGAAGTTTTTGTACAAACGAAAACAGCAGGATATTGAGAGAAGACGTTGTATATCTTCCACGGATCTGTCATAAAAGGGGAGTTGCAGCCACTCAGTGGTTGCTTGCTGAACTTATTTCTGTAATTGATTCAAACAAAGACACTCTATTATGATTATTAAAAATAAATTCTTTAGAAACATTCCTGACCTCATTTCGAATCGTCTCTTTCACTTTGGCGCTGGTGTGGACAAAATTCAAAATTCCGTCTGCTAAACAACTTGCATCAACTTTCTTTAATAAAAATAAGTCTTTAAAAGAAAAATTAGCCAGGATCTCCCTCGTACCTCCGTGTTCAAAACCCATGACTGGTGTACCAAAACTGATGCTTTCTAAAGTAATCATTCCAAGTGTCTCTAAATCTAAAGAAGGCATCAAAATTAAGTCAGCTGATTGATAAAGCTTATAAACATCTTCTCTACTTAAAGGATCAATAAATTCAACTACAGAAAACAAATTGTGTTTTTTACAAAATAAGAATAATTGCAAAGAATAATCAACATCTAAAACGGGACCGGAAAAGACGAATTTAAGGCTAATTTCATTTTGATCAATCTTATTCACTACCTTGAGAATCGCTTCTAAGGCGAGATGAATACCCTTCCTTGGTTCTAATCTAGAAGGAATATAAATTAAAAAGGATTTTTTTGCCTTATTAGGCAGGTATCTGTTCCTAATTTTTTGCTTTAACTTAGATTTTATAATCTGATTTTTTAAAAAAATAACATCCAAAGGGATTTTTGTTAGAAAAATTTTGTTTTTATCCACAAAAAAATATTCAGCAACCAACTTATAAGAATATTCACTAAACACTAGAACTTTATCTGCTTTTTGCATTACAAGCTTTTGCACTAAATAGGCCGTTTTAGTTGTGAAATTTAGCTTAAAATGATTCCATTTTGACAAAGTGGGAGGCTTTGAAAGATTAGTATATCTAGAGAAAAGTTCCTTATCTAAAGCTCCGTGGAATACATATAGCTTTTTAAAATTAAACAGTTTGGGGTTACAAATAATACCTAATCCAGAAAAGGGCATATTTAAAATAAAAACTGGTGCTTGCTGAATATTTTTTACAGGTATTTTAAAAGATTTAATAAAGGTTTTAAAAGCAATCAAAAAAAAAGTTTTTAAATTTGAGCGATAAAAGTTAACGGTAAAAGTTATACTCCTTTTAAATTCATCAATAATATCTTGATCAAAAACCTTTGTTTTGCCACTAAACAAAAATACAGATTTAAATAATTTTTTATTTCTTCTAATGAAGTCTTGAATAATTCTAGACGCTCCCCCTTGTTCAACAAAGTCTAGAACAATCCAAGTTGGCGACATTATTTTTTTCATAGTACTGGAATTAAAATAAATAAAAGAAATTAGTTCTCCAATCTTTTTTTAAATAGGCAGGTCCTAAAAATGAATATCCTATTATAAACGCAAATTTTAGTAGCCAATATTTTCTATTTTCAGAATTTTTCCAAAAAATTGATATAATCGTTAATTCCTCTAGCAAAGAATTCATTTCTTTTCTGACTTCATAAGGCGGATGGTGTTGATTGTTTTTAAATTTATTATCTAAATAATACCTTTCCAATCCAGAAACAACGTGTCTTTTGAAAAGATACTTAAAATCAAAACGCATAGGATCTATCAAATTTTTGACCAGCGGTTTTGGAGAATACAATACTAATAAACCATTTAACATCGCTCTAGTGCAGAGCTCAAAATCATCAGCATATATATATTTACCCTTGTAAAAAACCCCTAATGATTCATCGAAAATAGGTTTTTTAAAATGAGAAATGTTAATAGCTAAATTACCACCTAAAACACATTCGGGATAAACAAGTTTTTTTATTTTTTTACCGAAGTCGACTTCTCCTAGAAGCCACAAAAAAGATTGTGGTAAATATTTAGAACAATCACTTTTTAATGATTCTTGATCCTTAACAACTGCTTTAATTTTACCTCCAATGATAGAAGCTTGAGGATTTTTTTTAAACAATTCTTTGTATTCTGTAAGAAAATTTGACCCTAAAATAATATCGTCATCAACAAGAACCACGTGAGAATATTTAACATGATTTAAGACTTTATTAACGGCAATGCTTTTCCCTTGTTTCCGCTCAAAAAAATAATGAGTATCTAATTGTGGATATCGTCTTGCGAAACTTTGAAATACTTTTTTAGTTTTATCACTTGAGTTGTTATCAACAACAATTATTTCAAAATTTTTAGAATCATATTTCAATTTACTTAAACTTATTAACAATCTTGATAGTGATTCAGAACGATTGAAAGTTGCAATTATTATTGAAAAGCGCATAAATATAATTTATTAATAAATTTAATAAAACTATTTAAAATCTGAAACAAATTCATTATAAATTTTTTAAACCAATTAACCTATTGCTGTACTTTTGTAAATAATCGATCTGATGACTAACCATTAAAATAGTAGCCTCACTACCAATAATCTCTTTAATTTTAACTTGACTTTTCTTCTGAAAATCTTCGTCGCCCATACCCATAATTTCGTCGAGCAATAAAATATCTGGCTGGCCATGAATGGCCACACTAAATCCAAGTCTCAACTTCATCCCACTCGAATATGTATATAGGGGAGCTGTTATAAAATCACCAATTCCAGCAAAACTAACAATTTTTTTGAATTTTCTTTCAATTTCATCTTTAGACATACCAATAATTAAACCATTAAGAAAAATATTTTCCTGACCTGTTAGGTCCGGATGAAAACCAGCCTCCAAATCAATAAGAGAGATGATTCTCCCTTTGGTCGATACTCTACCGAGAGTTGGAGCACTAATTCCAGCAATAATCTTTAACAAAGTAGTTTTACCGACGCCATTGGGCCCATAAAAACCAACTTTTTCTCCTTTATAAATTTTTAGATTAACGTTTTGCAGCGCCCAATATTCCTCTTTTTTCTGAAAACGCAAGATTCGACTGACATCTTCAACAAGAGTCGGTTTTTCATGGGTAATAATATATTTTTTACTAATATCAGAGAGCGAAATCACCACATCATTGGTGTGTTTTCTGTTTCTAATAATTTTTTCTTCTAGAATAGTCATTTTTAACCAATTTGTTATAACCAATCGTCAAAATTTTTACTTTCTTTATTAAAAATCTTTATGCCGAAATAAAAAATAGCAATTATCAATACAATGGCTACCCAAACAAAGTTCATCATAGTCATCGGCAAACCCATCAGCGCGTAATGAAACATTTCAACAACGGTAGTCATCGGATTTAAATAAAAAAGTGGTTGTATGAACTCTGGCAACAAATTGAGCGCGTAAATAACTGGTGTGGCATAAAACCACAACATCACGGCCAAAGAAACAATAAAATTAATATCTCTAAATTTAACATTCAATGAAGAGGTGATTAAGGACAAACCAATGGTAAATAACAATAATAGCAAAATAGCCGGGAACACCCACAACATCCGCAATGCATAGTTAATTAACTGCATAAAAGTGTAGGATTCTATTAGCAATTTGTCACCAATTAACGCTATCATCAACAAAATTAAGGCGATCAAAAAATGGAAGAGATTTGAAAAAATTATTGATAAAATGATGCCTTCTCTAGGAAATTTGGCTTTTTTAATCAAATTTCTCTCATAAAAAAAAGCCGGCGTAGTTTTGGTTAAACTTTGAGCAAAAAAATTCCAAGGCAACAGACCAGCAAACAAAAAAAGGAAATAATTATCAACCCTAACTGGCACAAAAAATTGAAAAACAAAACCCATCACCAACATTTGCAGTAATGGATTTAATACTAACCATAAAAAACCAAAAGTGGCTCGTTTATATCGAGCCTTGATTTCTTTTTGCGTCATGGCGGATACAAAATCCAACCAATAGCGCTGTTTTTTACTTAATTTAATAATTTTTTTCATTAATAATTTTTCTTAAAACATTCAAATAATATCATAAATGGACACTAAGGCTATCTTTAATTGACTTTTTCGATAAAATAATTGAGTGGCATTAACCTTGGGGTTGCTTTTACTTAAATAATAATCCTAGATGAAAAATAATAATTTTATCAACCACAGTTATCACGCTTGTTCCAAGCGCTTCATTGATTTGATTTTAGCTTCAATGTTTTTGCTTATTTTATTTCCTTTTTTTATTATCTTTTGGCCAATCTTACTTTGGCAAATTGGTTTACCAATTATTTTTAAGCAACAAAGAACTGGCCAAAATGGCAAAGAATTTACCATTTATAAGTTTCGAACCATGGTAAAAAATGCGGAATCGTTGCGTTTAAAAAACCAAAAGAAATTTACCAAACTCAATTATGCTCCAGCACCAATGTTTAAAATTGATAATGACCCCAGATTTACTAAATTTGGCAAAGTGCTCTCCAAAACAGGTTTAGATGAACTGCCTCAAGTTATCAATGTTATCAAAGGCGATATGGCTTTAGTTGGACCCAGACCATTGCCAGTCAATGAGGCAAGAGAGTTGAAAAAAATTGATCCTAGTTGGTATTCTTGGCGACACCTGGTCAAGCCAGGCTTATTTTCGCTGTGGGTACTTGATGATAACAGGCATCAGAGTTTAAAAATTTGGCAAAAATTAGAAAAAGAGACACTTGTCCTCAATCTTTATCAACAATATGTATTAATTATTAAAATAGTTTTCATTCAGTTAAAAAAAACAATTAATTTGCTTTGTAAAACAAAATCAAAATAAGAAATTTTTGCTAAATTATAAATAAATATAAAAAAGTATATCAAAATTTAATTGCTACTTGCTTAAGGTGACTATAATGTATTATTCTTAAAAGAAGGCGTATTAAAATTCGGTATTTTGTTTATGTCCGATCTAAGTAAATTTATACCAAAGAAATATCAGAAAAAAACAGCTGAAGATCAGATGATTAAACCAATCGCCTCGCTGAATATTCCTAACACCGCTGTAAATCAAGCTTCCTCAACAACTAATGGTCAGTTAAATCAAGCCAATGTTATTGCTGACGTTTCGTTACCAAAGTTGCCTAATCAGTCAAATACTCCATCCCCCAATTTTACAAATACTCCAATAGCAACAAATAATCTTCCACCCACCAACGATCCTAACCTTCTCAATAACAACGATAATGCAAATAAAGGTTCTAAAAAAAATAAAGTGAAGGCCTCGCCAAAAAAGAAGAAAACAACTTTGCTTCTTTTATTATTGCTGTTCTTTCTAGTTGCTGGTGGAGTTGGATTAATATTGATGAGACAGCCCCAAGATATCAGACAAGAAGCATATGGTCCAAATTTCTGTTCTCCTGCTAATTACGGAAGCATTTGTCTTAACGATCCTAGTAAAACCTGGCATGGAAGGTGTGTATTAATTTACTGTCCAAATGGTGTTTTAAGACCCGGTAAGTGTTCGGAATCAGATCCCAATGCTTATTGGGAATTTGGCGATTGCACTACCTTGCTTGATGAAGGTAGAAATCATCCTGATTTACGTTGCTGGCAAGTCGATGCAGTTGATAACTCCAATGTTTATTGTAATGTTTCAGGATGTAAAAGTTATGAAACTGATTTGAGAAATTGCGGAAATACTGAACCTACTACAGCGCCGACGACCGCACCCACCACCACACCCACCACTGCGCCTACCACGGTGCCAACTACCGTACCTACCACCGCACCCACCACTGTACCTACCACGGTGCCAACTACAGTACCTACCACCGTACCAACCACTATTCCTACAATTGTACCAACTAATACTCCCATCCCCACCCTCACCTCAACTCCAACCCCAACCGAAACACCCAGAATCTCTTGCAGTGCTACTGGTTGTATGAGAGATAGTCAGTGTCAAGAGGGTTTAGTTTGCGTTGATATTGGCAATACTGGAATTTGTTCACTTCCAGCGTTGGTAGATTCTTGTGCAGAAGATCAAAATTACACAGCTTGTTGCACCGGCTATACCCCCGCTCCGACGGCTACTATTACCAGCAATCCAACGTCAATCCCGACTGCAGCACCCACTTCTCCTCCCGCTACGCCAACTCCAGTTATTACCACAGTGATTACCACCGTGGGTTGTAATGAAGCTTGTAATGAAAATGCTGATTGTGCCAACATTAGCCACATCTGTTATGAGGGTTTCTGTCGCCTCGATGTTAATCCAACCGATGTCAATTGTCGTTTACCAGATGGTGGTAATGTCATACAAAGGGCAGTAGAAGTACCAACCGTTAGTGGTTTTGCCGATTGGTTCAATTTCATTAAGGTCGGCTTCGGCATCCTCGGTTTGGGATCTTTACTGTTGCTACTTCTATAGGATTTAAAAAAACGTTTTCTTCCTTTTTTTTGCTATAATGCTATCAGGCGCGTGTGTAGCTCAATTGGTTAGAGCTCCAAGCTTATACCTTGGCGGTTCTAGGTTCGAGTCCTAGCACACGCACTCGATCAACCAGATCAAAATTAACATTAGGCTAAATCAGATTCATTTAGCACTTTTACTTAGCACTGGTCTAATCAATTATGAAATTACTCGGCAGATTAATAAAACTCATAATCAAACTAATAATTATTGTCCTTATTCTTCTGGCTATTAGTATTTTTCTTTATCAAAAAGGTTGGTTAAAAACCCATCCTCTTCAAGCCCAAATTAATCAATACCAAGATGGCGAAATCAACAGCTGGCAGGATCTGGTTAACTCTTTTCACAGCGATCAAAAATTAAATCTCGAACTTAATGAATTGAGTACTAATGCTGGAGAACAAATCAAAAGTAGTGCACAAAAAGCCATTGAGGCTGGAAAATTTGCTCAAGAATTTGTTAGTGAATCGGTACAAACTAACGAGTCAACCGATAAAAATTTGGGCGAGCGAGCCTTTGAATATGGCCAATATGTCTATTGCAAAGCAGTGGTAGATGATTGGGAAGCAAAAACTAACGAATAGTCGTGCCCACGCAATCCTGATTAGTTAAAGCCCAATATAAGTTATTTTTCAACATGCCAGAAATAATTACTGATTCAATACCTAGCTTAGCCAAATTCAGTGATTCCTCTATTTTTAAACCCATACCTCCGGTGACATCAAAACCTCGAGTATGTCGTAAATCCTGACGGAATTTAGGCCAGGTTTTGGCAGTGATCTCTGGAACTAATTGACCTTGTTTATCTAAAAATCCTGCTACTTCAGTCACGTGAACAATTTTGTTTACCCTAACTCCTTGCTGCAAAAAATAATCAGCTAAAAAAGCCAAAATCTTCTCCGTGGACCAAATAGTACAACCCTGTTGTCTATCCACTAAAACATCCCCACAAGTAATAGGTAATAAGTCTTTATCTAAATATTCTTTCACTACGTCTGGACAAAAATGTAATTTTTCTCTTTGATCGGCGACAATAGTGTTGCTTGCGTAAAAAGATACGGCTGGTAATTCATGTTTGATAAACTCGTGAACGACTAAACGATTAAGTGTTGCTGCAGTGTCCTGAACTACAGCCATCCCTAACCGACTTTCTTCATTTATAAAACCGGCCATTGTTTGATATTTGGTAGCTGGCACGTGAGCAAAGCCTCCTTGACCATGACCTATGATTAACATTTGCTGAGGATTTTCTTGCCTAGCACTGGCAATTTCCCCAACTAGGCGACTCAAAGTCGCTTTTCTCAATGACATAAAAACTTCTTTATCAGTAATGATGGAACCACCCAATTTAATCAAAGTTAGATTTTTTTTCATGATTTATCTTCTCGTAATTTATATTGATGCATCCCGCTCAGCCAGTATGCTAAGCATCTCTTCTTGAGGAATTTTACCTTCATCAGCCAAAAACAATAAAGCTGCTGGCAAAAAATCCAGCACAGCTAAAGTGGCCTTACGAAATTCTTTTTGATCAATCTTGGCTAATTCTTGGGGAGAATAAAGCCGCCAGCCCTCTCTTTCAATTTTGCTAAGATCCCCTTCTTCGATCAAAATTGCTAAAACAAAAACCACAAAATCATATAAGGCTCGCCGATCACTATCGGCATCAATTGGTCTAACTTGTTCAATCTTAAATGAAGACTTTGAAAAAAAGTGCACTTTATCTTCTAAATCTGAAGCAGATAAACCAGGCACTTCCTCTTCCATTTCACGCAACATGCTGGTGTATAAAGCGTTAACAAATGCAGGTGGTAATTGTTCAAAGCTTAAAGAGTCATAATTGTCACTGTCTTGAAGAAAATCTAAAACCAACTGAGATTCACCATTCTCTACCTTACCTGTAACTGTATTAACACCACGGGGTCTAGTAAAATAATCTTGCCCAAGAGTTGTTTGGTCGATATTTAACCAAGATTGATTGTCATGATGATCAGCTGGAAAAATTACTCGCTCTCGCTTGCGGCCCTCATCATCTGATAAATTGCTATCTACATCATCAAAGAGTAATAGTTTTAAACCCTCATTGGTCTCAACAAAAGTCAATGCTCCAACACCGACTGCTTCTGATCGAAAAGCAATGTTTTCTTTCATTGAAGAATTACAATGAGTACAAAAGGGACGATTGGGGGGAAAAATTTTTTCACCACAAACTGGACAAACTGCTAATTTGAGTTCACCCTCACCATTGCCATAGCGAGTTTTTTGTAGGCGCCAATGCCTTGGTACTTCCATGATATTTTATTAGTCGTAATTGTTGGCAAAATCATGCACAATTAGTTAAATCTAAATTTCATAGTATGATATTAAGATGACTCAAGTGACATTGACCCTAGATAAATATAAACAAGATATTGTCGATTTTTTAGATAATTTTTTATCGGAACAAGAAAAAGAGATAGCAAAGATTAGCCTAGATGATAACGTTTTTGATACTTTAAAAAACTTTCTTTGGCTGGGCAAAATGGCTCGGGGCAATTTATTCCTCTTAACTGCTAAAGTTTTGCAACATAATCTAAGTCATATTAGCTTAAAAAAAATCTTGCCTTTTGCTGGCGCTTTAGAATTAATTCAAGCAGGATTATTAATCGATGATGATATTATCGATCAAGATAAGCAAAGACGGGGGCAAGATTCAATTTGGCAATATTACGCCCTACAAACTGCCAAATACAGTCAGCACTATGGAATAAGTCAGGCCATTTGTGTAGCAGATTTGGCATTCTTTCTGGCCAATCAATTAATTGCGCAAACTAAACTTGCTGATCAAAAATCACTAGAAATTCAACGGTTGATTAATCGAGAAATTAGTCAAGTAATTTTAGCGGAAATGCTCGATATGCAATTGGCTCAAAACGAAGGGATACCCCCGCTCGAACAAATTATGGAGATGAATCTTTACAAAACAGCCCGCTATACTTTTTCCCTCCCCCTAATGTTGGCTGGTCATTTAGCTGATCAATCACCAGCAATGATTAATAATTTGAGTGAAATTGGTGAAAAAGTTGGTTTAATTTTTCAGATGAGAGACGATTATTTAGGTATTTTTGGGGATAATAAAAAAACCGGAAAGCCCATTCTTTCAGACATAAGGGAAGGTAAAAAAACTATTTTTTATTATTATTTAATTAAAAGCGAACTTCTCAGCCCCAAAGACAAGCAATTGTTAAATAGTTGTTTAGCTGTCGAACAAATCAGTCAAGAAAATAGTTTAACCCTACAAAAACTATTTAAAAATCATAGTCTGCCAGCGGTTAATCAGCAAATGAAAAAACTCGAAGATGAAACATTAGGCATTATTGATAATTTAAATAATGACAAATTAGCAAAATTACTAAAAGAAATTTTAAATTTTGCTCAATATCGCCAATACTAATGCTGATAATTAAACCTTGGGATCTTGATGCTCTTTTACTAACAAGGTGAGCAACACCCCAACTGCTGCCACTAAAAATAGGCTTATCCAAGCTTCACCAAAAAAATAAAATAAGAAAAAAACCAACGACCAAAACACAATCGCTGCTGCGCTAGTAATCATTTGCCGATAAGTAAAATATGATAAACCTTCCCGACCTTTACCTCTCACTACCCAAACTCGATCAAAAAATAACCAATGAAAACTAGAGGTGATACGATCCAGCGTATTCACCACGACAATTGACCAAAAACCAACGACAAAACTTCTAATGATCCAAAACAAGGATAAGATTCCTGCTGACAAAACAAACGGTCGTCGACTTTTATGTTTATCAATCACTGCTCCCACCCCATAACTAATCACCATGGCTAATAGTAGTGAAAAACTATATAAAAAACCAACTTTGTCACTAGTGCCCAGTAAGAGAAAAATATACAAAGGCCACATTTGTAATACACCATCATTAAAATAGCTCCCAGCAAAAGTCAGTCCCAGCCGTCTAAAACCTGGTTCCATCATCCAAGTAGAGAATTCTTCCCAAGAAATTTTGTCATGGACTTTAACGTTATCCATGGAGATTGAAAAAATGAGACCAATAGTAATTAATACTAATCCTAGTAAAAATAGATTACCGTAACCAAGACCCGCAATAATCAAACCACCCAAAGCGGGAGAAATCATAGTAATGATATTAAGCAAAAAATTAATAATCCCTAAATTACTCCCTATTTTATGATGCTCGCTGTTGCGACTTAACGAATAATAATAACTATTCCAAAAATAATTAGTTTGCACTCCATCAATAATCACTGCCAAAAAAATCCAATAGGGGTTAATTTGCGATAAAAATAAGAAAGCGGCAAATAAAACATACAAAATTTGTCCCATGACAAAGGCGTGTTTTGTCCCTAGCTTAATAGTCCATTCCGCTACCCAAATTGCCGAAAGAAAGGCCACCAAACGATCTAGTAGCTGGAAAAGCGCAATATTAAAGACACCAATTTGCAGAGCAGTTAAAGTATTTTGCCCATTGAGGCTTAAGCTCCAATTAATTTTATCCCAGAACGGTAAGTGCAGATTGAAATAGTAAATTGGTAAAAAAAACATCACCAATTTATTAACCAATTCACGCATTAAACGGATTGCGTACAAATGCTTGAGATTTTTGTTTTTCTGGAAAGCTAACTTGGGCAGTTTCATTACTAGTTCAGTATAAACTAACTAGAGTAACTCCTGCAAAAGTTGTTTAACACTTTGATCAAAAATTGCTTGTTGCTCGGGTGGCATCCTTTGCAAAACATAGTCAGCAGGAGCGATATTTCTTAAACCATTTCTAGCATCTATGCCCAGACGCAGATGCCAAAAGTCTTTTGTCCCTAAGTGTTGATAAATTGACTGCAAACCATTGTGCTCTTTTGGACCAGTCCCTTTTTGTAATTTGTATGTTCCCAGTGGCAAATCTAAATCATCATGGACAACAATCAAATCCTCTGGGCCAGCAAAAGGATCTTGCAGATCAATTTTTAAATAGTCTAAGAAAGCTCTTAATGCTTGACCAGAATTGTTCATAAAAGTTTGTGGCTTAATTAAAAACAAATCATCCCTTTTGACTGCTAACTGCGCATTAAATTTTTTGTCAAATTTAAAAGTTAAGGATAAAGCTTCGGCCATAGCCTCAACAAACATAAAACCAGCGTTATGGCGAGTGCCCTGACATTCTGGCCCAGGATTACCCAAACCTACATAAATTTTCATCAGTCTTATTCTAACATTTAACTTTTTTTATATTGTTTACAGTTATAATATGCACTGTGAAAAAAAATATTGGCATTTTTGGCAGTAATCAAGGCCACCAAAGTATTGCTGAAGCCATTAAAGAAAAAATTGAATCACAAGCGGGCGATCGTTATCAAGTTCATATTCTCTATACCAAACAGCCACTTTCACTAATTTATAACTCAATTTATCGATTTGCCCCAAAGGTTTTTGATCGTCCCTACGAATTTTCGGCTAATATGGTTGAAAATTATGCCGAATTAAACGATCTAGTCTCTAGTTTTTTTCTTAAAAGCACTTATCAATTAGCTAAGGATTTTATTGAAGAAAAAAACATTGATTTAACAATCAGTACTTATTTTTCCTTTCAACCTACTTTGGAAAAAATTCAACAAGAAAAACAGATTCCTTACTTTAATGTAATAGCTAACCCGAGAACTATCCATCCTCTGGAAATATCTCCTCAGGCTAAAATTAACTTTTTTTTCGACGACAAAAACTTAACAGAATACCAAAAAAGGTGTCGAGCTAAAGTCACGGGTTGGTTTGTGGGTAAACGTTTTGAAACAACTTACCAAAAAGAAGCGGTTAGAAAAAAATTAAAAATTACACCAGCTCTCACTTTTTTAATTGCCTCTGGTTCAGAGGGTTCTACTGCCGTTTTAAAAATCTTACCAGCTTTGATTAATTGCCCAAAACCGCTGCAGGTTTTTGTAGCTTGTGGTAATAACAAAAATTTATATAGCAATGTATTGGGTATTCAAAAAAGCTTAGTTACCTTTAGTCAATCTCAAGCCATTATTACGCCATTAAAATTTACTAAAAATTTACATCTATACATGCAAGCAGCCGATTTAATTATCGGCAAAGCCGGACCTAACACTTTGTTTGAGAGTGTGGCAACTATCACTCCATTTTTCGCTATTACTCACCTTGCTCAAGAAGAAGGTAATTTAGCAATTATTAAAGAACACAATCTAGGCATCGTAGCAGAACAATCTCAAGCAGCTAATCAAAAAATTTCCGCTATTATTCGACAACCCAAGCAATTGGCAAAATTTAAACCTGGTTTGCTTAACATCAAACAATATAATCAACAGTCTGCTTCCATTTTAATTGAAGAAATCGATACAATTTTGCAAAAATCAGTCAAATGAAACTGACCGCCCATCTCTAAGCAACTAGGCTTGACGAATTTCTTTTAATTCTTGAAGCGTGGTGGCTTGTTGCCAATTTTTATCTTGACGAATTGTCACTAAGCGAGGAAAACGTAGCGCTACTCCGGCCGTATGACTGGGAGATTGAGAAATCTCATCCGCAGCAATTTCTAAAACTAGGTTGGGTTCGATCCAAACATCAGCCTTTAATTCCTTTTTAAAATCATATTGGGGATTAGCTTGGTTTTGGGGACTTCGGTATTGATCAGCTAATTGTTTAATTGCTCGAAACTGGTCGTCGGTTAAACCAGTACCAATTTTGGACAAAGTTTTAATTTTACCAGTATCTTGATCTAAAACGCCCACCAACAGCGCACCGATACCAAAACTTTGGCGCTTGCCTTTTCCCCGATAATAACCAAGCATAATGCAATCCAGCGTGTCATTCAATTTACCTCGTTGGCCTTCTGCTTCTTTAATTTTGACCCAACGCCAACCCTTACGACCAGCAACATAAGCAGATTCTGGTTTTTTCATCACTGCTCCCTCTAAACCAACAGCTAATTGTTTTTGGTGAAAATCACTTAAGGTTTGAGGATCATTAATTAGCTGGTAAATAGTTTTTTTAACGACAGTTGAATCCTGTATGGCTTCATCCAGCAATTTTTTGCGATCAATGAGGGGCTCATCTATTAAAGCGCGACCATTATAAAAAAGTAAATCAAAAACATAAAAGCAAATTGGAGTTTCTTCTGCTTTAACATCCACCTGATATTTGCGTTTTCTCGAAATAGTTTCTTGAAAAGGTAAAAATTTCTTGGTTTGGGGATCGTAAGCAATGGCTTCACTATCAAAAATAGCTGTTTGAGCCTGGCATTGTGTTAACACTTGCTCTAACTCGGGAAACATCGCCGACACTTCTTCTAAATTCCGGGTGTAAGCCTTGTAGAAACTACCATCAGCAAAACCCTTTTTATTAATGTGAATTTGAATCCGTAAACCATCATACTTCGGTTCAGCAATAACTTCGCCCATCTTGTCAATGATTTCTTGACCACTATTCAAGCGCTGACACAGGGCCGGCACAACTGGGATACCCAGTTCTAACTGATAGTTTTTAGCGAGTTCTTTGGCGCTTAAGTTTTCATCGAATAAATATAATTGAGCCAACAAACCAACATCAGCCTTTTTTTGAAAAGCTTCTTCCAACAGCGCTGACTGACTTTTATCTCCAGTTTTTGCCCAAGACAGCGCGTCGAGCATCGTCATCGTCGAAAAGCCCAAGCGCATTTTGCCAAGAATGATGCGGGCAATAAACTTTGCTGATAGTGCGCTGACTTGATCCAAGAGATCAGCTAATAAATTAATTTTTCTGTCTTGTGAACCTTCGCCTTTTTCTCCAGCAATCAACTCTAGTTGCTGATGAACTTCAACAATTGTTAATGCCTCTTTTTGCCCATCAACTGTTGCTAAATCGCTCACAACTTGATAAAACAGCTCACCTAAATCTCCAAGGTTTTTATATTTTTTGGTTAATTCACTAACAATTGTTTGCCGATCATCTTGATCAAATAAACCTTGGGTGAATAATGATTGGTGATCTACATCTGGTTTCGCATGGCGAGCATAAAAACTAGCTAAAGAGCGAATTAACATTTTGTTGGATAATTGAAATTCTAACGATCGATAATTAGCTACCAAACTGCCTTGGATTAAATAACTAGCTGGCACTATTTCATCTTTCCCCAATTTTTTAAATAATTGGGCTAATAATTCAGTCATCTCTAAACGAGAGCTAATTTTTTCTAAATCGGCTAAATATTGGGCAAATTGATCGAAAATCATAAATTACTTTCAAAACATATTATGTCAGAACAATTAGAAAAACCAAGCTAAACTCATTATCAAATTCAACATTATCATTTAACTAAGGCTGTAACTAACTCCCTTAGTCACACCATGTTTCTTAACCACACCTTTAGCAATTAAATCTTTTAAATCTCGCAAAATAGTGTCAACCGACACGTTAGGTAGCACTTTTTGTGCATCATCCGAGGTCATCGTGCCCTGATTTTGTAATAGTTCTAACAAAATAATTTGTCGTTCAGACAACGCCACTTGTTGACCCAACTCTCGCTTTAATTTCAAATCCTGAGACAGTTTAGCCACTTTGGCTTTTACCTTATCAATTTCCAGAGCCAAACCATAGGCAAAATATTCTAACCAATAAGTTAAATCTTGTTTGGGATGTTGCTGGACCGATAACAGAGCTTGATAATAAGCATCAACATCACTGTCAAAATATTCTTCTAGCGAAAAGAAACGTTTAAAATCATAGCCAGCCTCATAAAGTGCTAGTGTAGCAAAGGCTCGGGCTGTACGACCATTACCCTCAACATAAGGATGGATATAAACCAGCTGATAATGAATAATAGCTGCCCGTAAAATTGGATGAAGGTTTTGACTTTCTTCACTGTTTATCCAAGCAAAAAGATCATCTAGCAAAAATGGCACTTCGGCTGCTACCGGAGGACGAAAGACGACTTGACCATTTTTAGCTCCTCGGACAATGACTTGTTTGTTGCGCAAAGTAGCTATTTGTTCTTCATCGAGCAATTTGTCCATAGTCAGGCTATGTAACAAATTCAGTGTACTTAAATTAAGTAATGAAGATTGTTGATCAGTATTTTTTTTCAACAAAGGTTGCTGGTCAATCCAAGCTAAAACATTACGGTAATTAATTACCTCTTGGATATCTCTTTCCCGGGCAATAATCCCGGTCTGATCTAAAACAGTTTGCACATCATCGGTTTTGCCTAAAGACAGTACTTGACTTGCCTGATCAGCGCTCAAATCATTACCCTCAATTTTAGTGCCATAATGAACACTGCGCGTCAACGCTTCATCACGGAATTTGGCTTCCCAAGCAGGTACCAGAGGTGAGTTATCAATGACGGCCTTAGCCGACTCAATAGCGGAAATATAGGTTAATAAATTATTACTAATTCGATAATGAGGTTGGTACATTAAAGACATATTTTGGCACAGTTTGATAGCTAAGACAAGAGTTATTTTTGCAAAATGTGCAAATTTAAAGAAAAACTCCAGGTCAAATAAACTAGCTACCTAATTGGCTTCTAAAAAGTTATGTCAGTGAAGCAAAAACATAGTAAAATGAACTGATGATTGAAAATCCTCAACAAAGTGTTCAAGCCCAACAATTGATTGACCAAGCCTTTCACAACTTAAAAATTGCTAAAAAAGACTCACACAAGGGTCAAAATGGTAAATTATTGATTATTGGCGGATCCAAACTTTTTCATGCTGCGAGTAAATGGAGTTTAGAAGTTGCTAGTAAAATTGTGGACATGGTTTTTTACAGTTCGGTGCCAAGTAATAATCGCCTAATTAAAAAGTGGATTAGTGCCGAATTAGACCATCAATTGACCCAAGCAGTTAAAGAGAATTTCTGGCAAGGAATTGTCATTGATCGTCGACAAATTGAAGATTATCTGGATGAAGCCGATTGCATCTTACTAGGACCAGGTATGGAGCGAACCAACTATACTGCCAAGTTAAGTAATAAATTACTGAAAAAATTTCCCCAGAAAAAATGGGTCATTGACGCTGGCGCCTTACAGATGGTTGACCCACATCTACTCAGTCAAAACTGTATTATTACTCCTCATCAACAAGAAATGGACATTTTAGTCCAAAAGAATCAAGGTTTTGCTCCAAATAATTATCAAGCTCTGCCCATTTGCTTACTTAAAGGTCCAGTTGATCGAATCCTGATTTCCAAGAATCATTCACTCTCAACCAAAACAACTCTGATAGAAATCACGGGTGGCAACGCTGGCATGACTAAAGGTGGTACTGGCGATGTCTTGGCCGGTTTATTGGCCGCCCTTTATTGCCAAAACGATGCTTTGACTAGCACCATTATTGCCAGCTACATCAATAAAAAAGCTGGTGATTCTCTCTATAAAAGTGTTGGCCCTTATTTTAATGCCAGCGATTTAGTGGCAAAAATTCCTCAAGTGTTGTGGGAAACGCTTCAAGAGAAAGCTTGAAAAATCAAGAAAATCAAGTAGAATACCTACATTCGTTTGGCGATAGTCTTATTATTTTGGCAAGAAAGAGATCAGGAAAAACATTATAGCAATGACTAAAGAAGAAACAGTAGATCATAATCCGGTTAGCCACCCCGACCTCGGTGATAGTAGGGAGGGCAGTAATAATAGTGAAAATGGTGATTACGACGATGACGGTCACGGCAATGATGGTTATGCCAATAATGATCATAAAGTTAGCAGTGAACAGAACAAAACAGCAACAATAGCTGAAAATCCTTACAGCATTCCACCAATTTTTAATAAGTATAAAAACATGTCTTTAGACACTTTCTTCAAAATACTTGACGCTAAGTCGAAAAAACCACAAGAAATTGATGATGATCTCGATGTTGTCTTGACTTTTTTAAGAGATTTAGAAAATTCCATTAAAATTGCCCAACAATTAACGGATGCTCATGGCAACCCTTGCTTCCCAGCACTGTATGAACAACATTGCTCACGAGCTGAATATTTGAGTAAGTTGCTTGAGCAATTTCGCTGGTTTACTGAATTGAAAAAAAATCCTCGTTTTGATATTTCTACCATTGGACACAATGGGTATAACAATTCTAAAAAAGATAATAACAAAACAGTTTTTTAAACTGACTTCAATTCAATTAATTGACTCTGCTGGATTTTCTTGCTCAATGCCGTAGCTAAATCACCGTCGGCTGTAGTTAACACCACCTGATAATTTTCTAACAAAGATAGCACCATTGCTTTACTACTTTCATCCAATTCAGACATAATATCGTCTAATAACAATAGCGGTTGATAATCAATCCGACTGTGTAAAAACTGTAGTTCGGCAATTTTCAACCACAACACCCCTAAACGTTGTTGACCTCGAGAACCATAAGCTAAAAGGCTCAAATCTTCAATTCCTTTTTCGGGCAAGGAGAACTTAACCAAAAAATCGTCTTTGTGGGGACCAATTAGGGTATGACCTACAACAATTTCTTGATCAGCATATTTTTTTAAGCGCTCTTCATTAATCAGAGAAGGTAAATATTCAATATTCAATTCAAAGGGAAAAATCACTTCTCTTATAAAATCAACAAAATGGCTACGCTCCCGCTGAAGAAATTTTCCGTGTTCGAGTAAATTGGTGTTCCAAAAAGATAAGATGCCCTTGCTCTCTTCGCCTTCTCGCACTTTTTGCAGCAGCAAATTACGCCGTTTCAGAGTTTGTTCATACTGTTGAAGAGCACGTTGATATTCCCAATCTAACATTGACAGGGCTTGATCTAAAAAAAGGCGGCGCCGGCTGGGACTACCTTCAATTAATCGTAAATCTTCCGGACGAAATACCACCACTGACAAATTTTTGACAAAATCTTTGCGCCGGCGCCGCACATCATTAACAGTAAACAAGCGGTATTGACTCCGCCTACCAGCCACCATTCCCCTGGTCAACATGACCTCTAATTTTAAATCATCCGCGGCTGCTTCTTTTTTTTCTCCCAACAAATCTTCTTCATTGCTCAAGGAAAATAATCCTTGGACTCTACTTAGCTCTGCTTCAAGCCGAATCATTTCTTCAACATGTGTCGCTCGAAAACTGTCTCCAGTAGCCAAAAGATTGATCGCTTCAACAATCGAAGTCTTTCCACTACCATTTGGCCCAACAAAAATTGTCGTTCTACCGAAGTCCCAGTTCTGGTTGGTAAAATTCCGAAAATTTTGTAAAGCTAATTTACGCAATAGCATCGTTTTATTCGTCACTGACCATCATTTTACAACTAATGACAATTAATTATGGAAAGCCCGTTTAAATCGCCAAAATAAATAAATGAGCAAAATTTGCCAATATAAAAAGAAAAAGAAAAAAGACCTGTAAATCAATCTAAAAACTATTGATCCATCATAAAACAAGTCTAACAACCACCAGGCAAATAAAAGATAACAAATAGTGGCCAATAAAGTAGGTAAAAACATCAAAGGGACAAAGACCTTATCGCGAACTAAATTCTGCATGCTCTGATAAGGATGTAAAAATAAACCTAAAACAATTTGGCCCAAAGAATAAATTAATGATTCAACAATAGCTAATTTATCCATTGTTTCCTTGATATAAAAACAGCTCCCAAACGAGAGAACTGATTAAAGCTAAAAACAAAATGATCTGCCATGAATGGGTAGCCACAAAGTTAGCAAGAGTACTAAAACGATCAGGAATAAACTTTTCTTTTTTCAGAGAACTAATAATTTTAGCTTCAGTTTTTAATTGCTTTAAAAATTCTTGCTTATCTGGCATAGTTGGTGCAAATTTATCATATCAATCAATTTATTTTTCAAGATTTGCCCAAAGCAAACGAAACTCTTTTCTAGCTCTAAATAATTCTGATTCAATTGCCTTTTCACTACGACCAAATTCTTGAGCTAATTCTTTCACTCTTTTTTTATCAACATATTTTTTCATTAATAACTCTTGCGATTGGCTACCCATTTTTTTTAATACTTGCTTCACTAAAATGGCAGTTTCATGGGCATCTTTGTATTCATGATCCAACAAAAACTCTGAAAGAGGAATAGTTTTAATAAATTTTTTTGCATAGCGTTTCCGATAAAAATCATTGATTTCATGACGCAAAATACTTTGCATGTAAGTTAGTAGGGAACTATCTCCCTTAAACAAAGTAATACTGCGCAAGCAGTTGATAAAAGTTTCTTGAACTATTTCTTCAGCTATAGAGCGATTGGGCAACTTCTGCATGGCTAAATTTAACAATTGTTTGTGGTAATTTTTGAACCAATATTCAATCGCAGATTCGTGGCCATTTTTAATCGCTTCAACCAAAACTTGCTCGTTACTAAATCCAAGAAAACGTTGCATAAGTAAACTACCCTATCATATCAGAAAATTTTATTTTATAATTACGCTGATGAAAAAGACAATTACTTTATTTTCATTAGTTTTATTCATTTTTGTTGCTTATCTTTTTCTCACTCAAAAGGGAATTTTAACTCCTAACGTCATTTATGCTGAAACAGAAAATGTAGAAATTGATCTTTCAGAACACTTAACACTTGGCAATGGCCAAAGATTAGCTGAACAATTTGCAACCCCTGCCAGTATGATTAATTTATTAATTAGAGTAGTTTTTGTTGGAGTAGGTTTAATTTTATTAGCCATGATTATTATTTCTGGCTTATCAATGATTGCTGCAGGCACAACTGAGAGCAAAGATAAAGCGAGTACCACTATGACTTCTGCACTAATGGGGTTTTTGGTAATTTTTGCCGCATATTGGATATTACAGATTATTCAAATATTTACTGGGGTCAATCTTGGCTTTTAAAAAGTAACTAGATATAATAAATACTTATAATGATCAAAATTAAAACTATAAAATTGTTGCTTCCATTGCTTTTTTTTCTCTTATTCCTTCGACCCGTCAAGGCTCAAACTATTATTCCTTGTGGGACACCAGGCATTAAGAAATGTACTACGACCGAAACTGGTCAGCCAGCTTATGCGGTGTGCGCAGCTGATGGCATCACTTGGAAACGATATGCTTGTACAGCAGGAAGAGTTTGCTTACCTAGCGATCCCAGTTGTGTTGATCCCAGTGAGCACCCAGAGGCAGTTGTCGGTGCAATCGACGCTCCCCCAGGAGTAGCTAAATTCAATGCTCAAGCTGACAGTGGTCTTGGTATTATTCTGTTCTTTTCTAATTTAATTAAATTAATTGCTATTGTTGCTGGTTTATGGACAATGATTAATTTTATTATTGCTGGTTTTACTTATGTAACTTCGGCCGATAACCCTAGTGCCATAGAAAAAATTGGTTCCAAGTTAAGTTCTAGCGTAATAGGATTGGCTATTATTGTTGCCTCCTATACTATTGCAGCAGTTATTGGTTTAATATTATTTGGTGATGCTGGTTTTATTATTAGTCCAGAAATACCAACTGTAGTTTTACCTTAAAATTATTAAAGAAATTATGTCAAATATCCACACTCTCATCGCTCAAAACAGTGATCAGTCTATTTTTGGCACTATCAATGCTCCTCAGGGAGTTGCCGAGTTTAACCAACAAGCCGGAAACATTGGCATTATTCTGTTCTTTTCTAATTTAATTAAATTAATTGCTATTGTTGCTGGTTTATGGACAATGATTAATTTTATTATTGCTGGTTTTACTTATGTAACTTCGGCCGATAACCCTAGTGCCATAGAAAAAATTGGTTCCAAGTTAAGTTCTAGCGTAATAGGATTGGCTATTATTGTTGCCTCCTATACTATTGCAGCAGTTATTGGTTTAATATTATTTGGTGATGCTGGTTTTATTATTAGTCCAGAAATACCAACTGTAGTTTTACCTTAAAATTATTAAAGAAATTATGTCAAATATCCACATTCTCATCGCTCAAAACAGTGTCAATATTGGTTCTTTAAAACCTGTTACTGAAGCGCGCCAACCAGAAAATTTAGAAACTGTTACTGTTCTTTCCACCCTAGAACTGTGGATTAGCGATATTATTGGTATCCTCACCATCCTTGGTACCTTGTTCTTTATCGTTTATGCCTTTATCTCTGCCTTTAACATCATTACCGCTTCTGGAGATAAAGGTAAATTAGAAAAGGCTCAAAACCGTTTAGTCTGGAGTACGCTTGGGCTTATTCTGATGGTGGCTACTTATGCTATTATTGGTTTAATCGGTAGCATTATTGGTTTGGAGTTGCTTCAACCAGGTGCCATGTTACAAACAATTATACCTACAGGGATTCAACCTTAAGCAGAAATTATTAACAAGCCATAAGACTAATAATGAAAAAAAATCTCGTTTACCTAAATTTAGCAGTAGTTGTCACGCTTTTATTTTTTCTATTGACACCGAGCGTTCTAGCCCAAACTCAAGGAATTACCAACCCCGTCATTGGTGATCTGGGAACCAACGACCCTAGTGTTTCTAGCGGTGGGAGATTTATCCAGTACACGGTTTACTTGTGGCGGGCATCTATTACACTTGGCTCGCTAGCAGTAATTGCCTTCTTTTTACTTGGTGCTTTTGAGTGGATCACTTCTGGTGGAGATAAAACTAAAGTTGAAAATGCTCGTAATAAAATTACCAGTGCCGTCATTGGTTTGGTATTACTCGTTAGTTCTTTTGTTTTATTAAGTTTTCTGAGCAAACTTTTGTTTGCTGGAGAATTTGATTTGTTAAAATTAACCGTTCCTGGAATAAATTAAAAACTAATCAATAAATCAATACAAAGCAACACTATGCACCAACAACTAGCACAAGTCACTTTAGATATAGCAGGTGAAGCACAAAAACAAGGACTTCTTGGAGCTGAACAAGCCCAAACCGCAGATGGTGGGTTCGGGAATTGGTTAAGTAATATTCTTACTGTCGTCATGGTTCTTGGAGCTGTCGTTTGCTTGGCCCTAATTATTATGGGGGCCATTCAATGGATCACTTCTGGTGGAGATAAGGCAAAAACTGAAGAGGCGCGTAATAGGATTACTAGTGCCATTATTGGTTTAATCGTTTTAGCTGCTACAATAGCTCTTTTTAGCCTGGTAGCTGACTTTCTTGGCATTACGGCAATAAAATTCATCTAGATTTTTTTGCTAAAGCCTAATAAACTTGATATAATAACAATTAGATAAAAAAAATTAAAAGGAGACTCTTATGAAATCGATTAAAAAAATTGCTTTAGCTTCTGCCAGTGCCTTAAGTGGCTTACTAGTACCAGTAAGAATGGCCATGGCTGCTATTGACGATATTGAGGTTAATCCAGGAACTGGATACGCCACTGATTTTGGGGTGATGTTCAGCTCTATTTTAAATGTAGTTATGCTAATAGCTGCCGTCTTAGTTTTTGCTTTTCTGATTTTCGGTGGCATACAATGGATTACCGCAGGTGGAGATAAGAGCAAAGCTGAAGAGGCGCGTAATAGAATTACTTCCGCCATCATAGGCTTAGTTATTGTTGCTGCTTCATATGCTCTCATCAACTTAATAGTTAACTTCCTAGGCTTTGGTAGCTTCAACGATGTTTTCAAGAATGTTGGCACTATCAACGACGCCAACTAGTTTAGTTTAGAAGCAAAAACCCCCGATCAACTTTGAAAGGGGGTTTTTTATTGCTATAATCTAGCTCATGAATAAAAACTTCGCCTTGTTACCTTTAGTCAAACCTGTCCAAGCACAAACAGAATCTTGGGAAGACATCAATCCTAATTGTGTAGTTGATGGCACCGCCACCATTCAAGGAATCGGTTGTCTGTTAGCCAATGTATTGTCTGTTATTTTAACTGTTATAGGTTTAACTGGTTTTGTCATGATTATTTATGCTGCCTTTATCATGCTAACCTCGGCCGGTAAAAGCCAACAGGTTGAAAAATCAAAAAACACTATTACTATGGCCATAGTTGGCATAATCATCGCTCTATCCTCTTTTATTATTATCAATCTCATCGCCAACTTTACTGGCATCAGCATTTTTAAAACGCTGACCATCCCCGGATCAAGCACCACTTGGTAAAAAACCGTTCGAATTACTGTCCAAATCTTCTTTGCCGATGAGCGAATGCATCGAGCGCTTTGGCAAATTCTTGTTCATCAAATTCTGGCATCAAAGTGTCACAAAAGTATAATTCGCTATACACGCCCTGCCAGGGTAGGTAACCAGACAACCGTTGCTCTCCCCCGGGTCTAATAATCAATTCTGGATCTGGTAGATTAATTTCTTGACGGGTATCTAGATAATTTTCAAACATTTCCGCTGTAATTTTTTGATTTTTAGTGTTTTTCTTTTCAGTAATTAAGCGATTAATGGCTCTGACTATTTCATCTCGACCACCATAATTAAGCGCGAAAGTGACTACTAATTTATTATTTTTGGCCGTTTCTCTCTTCCATTTCTCTATGCCTGCCCGAATATCTTGAGGAAAGGGGCTTAAATCACCAATCGTGTGAATTCTAATGCCTTTTTCATGTAAACGATCGGTTGCCGTACTGAAGGTTTCACGAAACAAATTCATGATTCCTTCAACCTCTGTTTGTTCTCGATTCCAATTTTCAGTACTGAATGCCCATAAAGTTAGAAATTTAATCCCAACTTTTATAGCATAATCGGCCAAGCGCTCAATCGTCTCCTCTGCTGTTTGCCGATGACCTTTAATAATCGCCAATCCTTGCTTTCTGGCCCAGCGGCGATTGCCATCCATAATAATTGCTACGTGTTGGGGGATGTTTGCTGTTTGCATAATTTTTATTCTATTACTTTTTTGATTTAACCTTGGCAAAATAATCAGGAAAAATTAGCTAAATAACGATCTATGGCCAGAACAATCTCTGGTTTGTCGAGAAACAGCCTTAGCCATGGAGCAATAGCTAAATTGCTGATTTTTTTCTTTCTTTTTAAAAGCGCCCAATCAAGCCATTTTAACTCACTCACCTCTTCAGGATGAGGTTGAATTGTTAATTTTTCTAATTGCTGTTTATTTAAGTACAAAGCAAAAATATGATCAATTTCTCGCTCACTATATTTGCTGTTACAAGGCACATGATAATTGATCACCGCAACTTCTTTGGCTTGTTTTTTAATGTCCTTGGCCAACTCAACACCCAATTCTGCTCTTAAGCGTCGCCATAAACACTGCTCATGAGTTTCACCCATGGCTACATTGCCGCAAACTGTATTTCCCCACTGCCCCGCTGCCACAATTTTTTGTTGACTGCGTTTTTGAATTAATAACTCAAACTGTCCCGGCAGATTTTCTCTAAATAAAAATAAAGAAATAGCCTGATGCAACATAGCTTCTCCCAAGTGAGCTGCTAATTTATCGGCACTGGCAATAATCTCATCCCGTTCATTAACCAAATTAACACGATCATAATTGGGCAAATTTGTTGGCATCTGTGTCATTTTAGCAGAGAACAACAAAAACATATAAACTAGAGTCAGGCTGGCTTCGATGCTATAATCAAAAGCCAATGGACAAACACTACCAAGCTAAGGAAAACGAAACAAAAATCTATCAATTGTGGGAAAAAGCTGATGCTTTTAACCCAGATAGTGACATCAATCAAAAGTTAAAAAATGATGATTTACCAAGCTTTTCTATTATAATGCCTCCGCCCAATGCCAACGATCCACTCCATTTAGGTCACGCGGCATTTTTAACTTTAGAAGACATTCTGATTCGTCACGCTCGGATGACAGGCCACGATACTCTCTGGCTTCCTGGAGCCGATCACGCCGGTATCGAAACTCAATTTGTGTTCGAAAAGAAACTGAAAAAAGAAGGCACCAGTCGCTTCCATTTTGATCGAGCAACGCTGTATCAGATGATTTGGGATTACGTGGCGACAAATAGCCAAATTGCCATTAAGCAAAGCAAACAATTGGGCGCGAGCGCCGACTGGAGTCGTTTTAAATTTACTTTGGACGACGATATTGTGCAAAGCGTCATCGCCACTTTTAAACAAATGTTGGAAGATGAGTTGATTTATCGGGCAAATAGATTGGTAAATTATTGCCCAAAATGTGGCACTGGTTTCAGCAATCTGGAGCTTGATCATCGAGAAGAAATTGGTTCACTTTATTATTTAAAATATGGCCCCATCACCATTGCCACCACCAGACCAGAAACTATTTTTGCCGATGTCGCCATTGCTGTTCACCCAAAAGATCAACGCTATCACAAATATCACGGGCAAACCATTGAATATCAAGGCCTATTTGGCTTAGTAAAATTATTAGTCATTGCTGACGATTTTGTTGATCCAGAGTTTGGCACCGGTGCTGTCAAAATTACGCCGTTTCATGATTTTAACGACTTTGCTTTTTGGCAAAGACATCAGGCTGAACTCAAGCAAGCTGTACAAAATAACCAATTAGGCTATGTCGAACTCAAGGAAAAACTGATTAACAACAATCAATTGAGTGCTGAAGAAATTAATTCTCCAGCCCTGGCGATTGATTTTACTGGCAGATTAACTAAGTTTACTGATCAATATGCTGGACTCAAAGCGCATATTGCCCGAGAAAAGATTGTTAGTGACCTGCAAAAAGCTAATCTGATCGAAAAAATTGATAACAATTATCTACACAGTGTCACTAGTTGTTACAGATGTGGCAGTAATATTGAACCGCTACCTCTCCCCCAATTTTATGTCAAAGTCGAACCATTAACCAAAGCCGTGCTAGAGAAAATCAAGAAAAAGGAGTTAACAATCTATGGAGCGGGTCACGACAAGATACTTAAGCACTGGTTAGAAAATCTCGAAGATTGGAATATTAGTCGCCAGATAGTTTGGGGCATTCGTTTGCCAGTTTGGTACGATGCACAGGAAAATCCTCAATTAAGAATCTCTTTTATAGACAAAAATCAAGCAAGAATCAGTGGTCCAATCGGCGAATTATTAACAAAATATAGTTTTGCCGAAATCGAGGCAGGACTACAAAGTTTGACCGCTCCGATCGACGCCCAGTTTGTAGTTAGCCAGGAAAAACCCGACCCAAACAGACAATATTTGCAAGAAACTGATACCTTTGATACCTGGTTTTCTTCAAGTCAGTGGCCAGTGGTCACTTTGAAAAATAATCAGCCTGGTGATTTCGAGCGCTTCTACCCAACCACCATCATGGAAACAGCTTATGACATTTTAATGTTCTGGGTAATGAGGATGCTGATGATGGGTTTATACAGTACCCAACAATTACCATTTAAAAAAGTCTACCTGCACGGCCTAATTAGAGACAGCAAGGGCCAGAAAATGAGTAAGAGTAAGGGCAATGTCATCAATCCCTTAGAAATTGGCGAAAAATACGGCACAGACGCGCTCAGAATGGCTATTGTCATTCGATCCAGTGCTGGTTTAGACAAAACCCTGAGCGAAGCAGATTTTCAGGCAATGCGTAATTTAAACAACAAACTGTGGAATGCGGCACGATTTATTTTGCTACAAAAAGAAAATCAAGCCATTACCGACCAAAACACCGCCAAGTTAGATAAAAAATTTACTAAAAATCTGGAGAAAATTGTCTTGGCTGTCAGTCGCAATCTGGATCAGTTGCAATTAGGCTTAGCTGCCGACACCTTGTACAATGAGTTTTGGCACTGGTTTTGTGATCAGTGTATAGAAGATGCAAAAAAGGGATTGATAAGTCAAGAAAAATTATTTGACGGTTTAGTTATTTTTTTGAAGTTATTTCACCCGTTTATACCCTTTGTCACCGAAAGTATTTGGCAAATTCTCTATCAAGAACAATTAGTTACAGAACCATTATTAATGACTAGTCGCTGGCCATCATGTTAAAAAGAGTGTCTGAATTAATATCACTATTTATCCTAATCATCAAACTGATTATCAACCTCATTCTGTTTGGCGCTCAATACGTCATCGTTAAAGTTAAGGAACGAAAAGAATTGACCCCGCTATTGGTTGTAATTTTTTTAATTCTTTCTTTAATTAATTGGCAACTCTGGCAAAACCACAACACCCCCAAAATCGAAGTCAAAGCGGCCCCGAGTCAAAATCCTGGCGAAATACTGTTAACTCTAGAAAAAGAAGAACTGGAGCAATTAAAGAACTTTTATTTAGCACTGGAATCAAAACAAAAAAACTCTCGTGATATTCTCTTTAATTTAGGTAAAATTCTCGAGCTTGAAGATCCAAACCTGGCCCAAGAAAAATTTCAGCAAGCATGGGATTTAGATCCGAATTTTTCTCTTCGATAATTTTTCCCCCACCCCGCTAAACAGCTAACAACAAACAATAATTATAAACATGAAAAATATTCAGTTAGAATTCTCGGGTCTAAAAAGGCGTTTTATTTAGATTTCTCTTCAGCAGTTTTTTCAGTTGGAGCTGGCTTAGCTTCACCTTCTTTGGTGGCCCCACCTTCTGTGGCAGACTCACCGGTTTGGGCTTCCTCTTTTTCACCGATCACCTCTGGCTCAACCAATTCCTCGACAACTGCTTCAGGCTCTTCTTCTTGTTGAGCTTGTACAGAAATTAACACTCGCTCGCTCGGGTCTTCGTCCTCGCTCAACACCAATTCCACTTTAGTGTTATCAAACTTTAAATCGGCGAGGGTAAAGGTATCGCCAATTGCCTTCAACTGACTAACGTCAAAAACAAATTTTTCTGGCAAATCAGCTGGCAACGCTTCAACCTCGACCTCATCTTGGACAGTAATTAAAACGGCTTCTGGTACATCAAATTCTCCTACAATTTCCACTGGCACTTTGGCAGTAATCTTTTCTCTTAAGTTAACTCCCCTGAACACCACATGTTCGAAACTGTTGCCCAAATAATCCATATCGACTCGATCAATTAAGGCTGGCACAGCTTGTTCTTCTTGGTCAATATGCAAATAAACCAGTCCAGTCTCACCCACTTTTTCATAAAGTTTAGCAAAAGCGTGAGGGTCGATCTCTAGAGCGATTGATTCTTTTTTGGGAATATAGACGTTAGCTGGTAGAATCCCCTGGCGACGTAATTTCTTAGCTTTAACATTTGAGCGCTTAGCTACTTTAAAAGTGGTTTTAGTCATAATTAATTTCCTATTTTTATCGAGAATTTTTCATTAAAAAATCCAAGCGGATCCCTATTCTACCACAAAGACCATAAAATCTCTAAAAAGATTATGGCCAAACAAAGAGCGAACAAAAGATGTCAGTAATATTTTGCTTAAGATGAAAAACATTATTAAAAAAGTATGGTAATTCAACGTATTTTCAAAAAAAAGGCTTTTTTACACGTGAAATTAAAAGGCCACGGCAAACAAGAAGTTGTCCTGATTATTATTAGTGAATTCAATCACCTTATTTTTGTAATTGGCTTGAGGTGCTATTAAATTTGGCCGGAATTGCTCAGCAAACAAAACTTTATAATTGGTGGTTTTGTCAAAAATTCCTGCTTGTTTTTGGTCCAAGAACACATAAGAAAATGGGGTGACTAATTGATGCGGGATAAGATAAACAATTTCTAGAGTAGAACTTGACATGACCGGTACTAGCAACCGATAAGCTAAAACACGTTTCTCTCCTTCTTTTACCCAGCGGTAGGCACCTTGATCAATATTTTTTCCATCTAAGGTAAATTTTTCTAAACGCGCCGTTTCGGGTAAGTAGAATTTGAGGTAAGTTTGATAATTTCCCTCTGGCCAAAAATTCTGACGGCTGTTATTTGTTAAAACAACAGTGCGTTTATGGCGGATAAAATTTTCACTAATTCCAACATTATGTTCGATTTTTTCCGTAATTAGTCGATTCACTTTGTTTAATCCCACGTTATTTTCAAGCTGGTAAATACCATCGGTAAAACAATTTTCGTTTTTAGCAAACTCACTAGGACACGGTGTTTGCAAAATTTCTCCCGACCATAAGTTGCTTTTTAAAATTGTGATTAAGGCATTGTCGGCCGAATACATCAGCGCTTCCCGGCTTTCCAAGGCCAGCAATAGTTGTTTAAAAACGTGAGTCAGCTCATCCATTGACAGCTTGGTTAAACGAGCAAAAAATTCTTTGGTAAAATCATTAATATTGAAATTTTTCTGCCGCAACAATTCTTCATAAAAATTGTTTTGTTGCAATGTAAAGCCATTAATCACGATGGGGTAGAGTGGAGCAGCCAAAGCATTAAGCTCTTTGGTATTTAAGCTTAAAATCAAATCTGGATTTAAACTCAAACTTTGATTGATAAACCAAGCTATATCCGCTCCTGACTGGCTGAAGTCTGCTGGCCAGTTAGCATCTCTAAGCAACAATTTATCAGCAACTAAAATATTTCTTAGCTCTTCACTAATTGCTTTTTCACCATAAACCCGTTGATCCAAATCCCCAACGCCATACACTTGCCAATCAAGTAGATGGCCGCTTTCAAAACTCAGGATTACCACAGAACTTAAAAAACCACCGCTCGACCTTAACTCATTACTGTCTTGAATTAAAATAGCAATATTGCTTCTGGATGGACTTAGTAAATAGTCGCTTAGCTTCTCTAAAAATGCCGTCGTTTTTTGTTCTGCACGGAGCTCTTTGCTTAATTGAGCTTTATAGGCAATCAAGTTTTCGGCTTGTGCATCCGGCAAAATATCCGGGTTTAATTGTTCTAGATATTGGCTCAATTGTTGTTTCACTTGATAAAGTTCTTTTTTTTGAGCTAAAAATTCCACCCATGCGGCCTCAGGATTACTATCCGTGGCCAAAGTTTCTTGATATAGATTATAAGTTCGCTCCGTTACAGTTTTTGCCAATTCTTGCCCTCGCATAATTTGTGCAAAAATCTGCCAGTAATTGTTGGCAGTAGATAAAAAGTCATCGCCAAGTATTTTTTGATAATTTTGAAGCTGCCACTCAAAAAAAGAATAGTTTTTACTAATTTCAGCTGTAGTTTGCAAGGAGTTACCCTGTTCAACTCCTTGACGAAAAATAGATAAGAGATTTTTTTCAAAACTTTTTTGGCTAATAAAAAAACTCAAAAATAAAACTAAAACTAGCGATCCAACACTGGCCAAAAGTACTCCAAAATAAAAAGACACTCGTCGATATTTACTTTTCTTCACAATTTTTTTGGCTCCTTGAAGATTTTTGTCAAAGCGTTTTTCATGTCTTTCCTTTTGTTGAGTGCGAAATATTTGTTGGAGCTTTTGATCAATATCACTTGATATATCAACTTTTTTATCTTCTTTACTTCGCTTTAATGTTTCTTCTTTGGTGGTTTCCTTAACCACTGGTCGTAATTCTTTGCTCTCTAAGCTGTTTGACACAGCTTTTTCGGGCTCTTCGACCACCTTTTCCTCAACTCTCTGTAGAGGCGGTTCGACAATAATTTTTTGCTCCTTAAGCGACTGCAAATCTTTCTTGGTTAACATTAATGTCTCGTTCAGAGAAATTGGTAATTGGCGGATTTTTTGATCTATGATCTGAGCGACTGAGTCAGTTGATTGATAAATTTTGATAAAGTCCGCAAGCTGGACCGGCTCTTCGTTAGATTGCAAAAAGAGCTTGACCAGACTGAAGTCTTCCAAAAAATAACGACTACACAAATCGCGCGCAGCGATTAAAAAATCTGTACTTGAGGTTTTTTTGCCTCTCAATAAATATTTCTCACCAGCTTTGCCGTGAAAAAAAATCTTTCTAAAGTTTGGCCAAAAACCTTCTTGGCTCTGCCAAAAACAGGCAGTTTGAACATCAAGTAGTAAGCGCTCTTTAAAAAGACTAAAAAACAAATTAAATTTCAGATTAAAATCAAACTCCAAATCAAGATAATCCTCAAATAAACAAACTTGAGCTAAAGGAAAATTTTTTAAAACACTATTTAAAAACCCCTTTTGTCTTGACCAAAATAAATCATAATTATTTAATTTAATGTTGATGGGGGAGAGTGCACTAGAGTAATTTAACAGAAAGCCAATGGGTAAAACGCGGCCTTCTTCTACAAAAGCTCTTTCTAAAGCACTCAAAACTTGGATAAGAAACTCTGGTTGTGCGAAAAAATTATATTTAAAACCGCCGACTACTAGAAATTTATATACCTCTACTTCCTTAATCAGTTGATATTGTTTTAGGGCTTGATTGGGGTTGGCAAAGGAGCTTAATAATAACGGTTGGGCCTCTAGTCCACAATTCTTAAAAAAAACCAGCAATTGTTTGGTAAAAATATTTTCTTCTTCAATCAACAAGAAGACCGTTGTCTGCTCTTCAATTAATTCACTGGCTAAATACTTTTTTTGACCCAACATCGCTAAAGAACATTGTAAATTAAAGCCAGGCTAATTAACAAGCTCGATCCATTGCTTGATTGGCTAGTTCGTCGGCTAGTTTGTTTTTTTCCCTCAGCACGTGTTTAATTTCAATCGAGTAGGGAAGAGCACTTAAATTTTTCCAGATTGCTTCGGCTAATTGTTTTAATTCAGTTTTTTTAATTTTCCAGCGTCGGTTGAGTTGCTCAACAACTAGTTTAGAATCCAAAAAAAAGTTAACACTCTGAATTTGTCCAGGATTTTTTAATTCATAGCGCATCAAATATTCAACAGCCATTAAAAATGCCAAATATTCTGCTTCATTATTGGTTTTTATCCCTAAAAATTTTGCTTCCCGATAAAACTCTTGGCCGTTTTCGTCTTCCATATACACCCCGCCGCCAGCCATTCCAGGATTGCTTCTCGATCCGCCATCTGTGTAAACTTTTAACCTTGTTGTCATGGTGTTACAGATCAGTTATTACCGCATAATTGACGCATAATTCTTGCAAGCTCAAGAGTTTTTCTTTGGTTCAATAAGCAACACTCTTCCCAAATCACGATCTTCTGAATGGGTGGTTAAAGATTCCAAACCAACTTCGTTAGCAATTGTTTCATGAACCAGGTGTCTTTCATAAGAATTTAAGTAACGGAATTCATAGGGTCTGCCTGTTTCTAAAACGCGCTTGGCTAAACTTATGGCTTTTTCTTTTAAGCGTTCTTCTTGACGCAACTTATATTGATTAATATCCAAAACAATTCTTTTATCAGGATAATCATCTTTAAAACTTAATTTAGTCAACAACTCAATAGCTTCTAAAGTTTCACCTTTATTACCAATCAAAAGAGCCGTGTCTTCTTCATCGGTTTGAATATTAATCTGCACTCGCTCGTCGCTCTCCTCAATTTTAATTTCAATTTCTCCCTCAAAACCGAGGTGTTCGATTAACTTACTAACATATTCTTCAATTTTCATAGTTTCCCTTAAGAACGCTTCTTTTTGTTGTGTTTCTTTTTTTGACGATTCTTTTTGATTTTTTGTTGAGGTTTAACTTTAGTAGCCCTGGTATTTTTGGCGGGGAGAGCTTCAGTACTTCCTCCTTTGTTTGCTAAAAGTTGAGCCAACTCACTAGTTTCTTTGGTGGCTTCGCCTTTTTTTAGCGCTTTTTTTAGTAGTGGTTCTTTGACAATTTTGTCTTTTTTTTCTTCTTGGAGCAATAGATTTTTCCCTTGTTCTTCAGGCAAAAGTTTTGCTCCAAAATAGCCTTTTTTAGCAATCTGATTATTCCAAAATACCGCAATTCCGCCCAGTCCCGATACAAAATATTGAGTGATAATGCTAAACAAAGTGCCCATAATCCAATAAAGTACCAAACCTGATGGTAGTCTTAAAGCAATTATTCCAGTCATGATAGGCATCATAAACATCATTTGTTGCTGCATAGTTGAAGCCATTTCAGCAATATCCTCCTCTTTTTCATTAGCCTTTTTCAGTAAATCGCTTTGAGTTTTGTTGGGCACAACGTCTCTAGTTTGAGTCGCTGGGGAAATCATTAACGATAAAACAAACTGACTTAGCGCCGCTAAAATGGGAAAAATAAACTTGTTGTCTGGTTGGCTGAGGTCGGCCCATAAAAAGCGGAAGTTTAAATCGCTGGCCTGATTAAACAGGCGAAGAATCGCTTGATACAAAACAATTAAGATAAGTAGTTGAATAATTTGTGGCAAACAACCGGCTAGGGGATTGATATTATAGCTTTTGTACAATTGGGCTTGGGCCAAGGCATAACCCTGTTTATCATCTTTATATTTTTCCTTGATCTTTTTTAATTCTGGCTGCAGTTTTTTAATTTTTTGACTAGATTTAATGCTGGGTAGGGTAAGGGGCAGAAGCAACAAACGAATGATAATGGTAAAGGCAATTAACGCTAAACCCACACCACCCAAGGCTTCATTTAAAAATAGTAACACTTCGCTAAAAAAATTAATAAAAAATTCCATAACTATTTATTAATGGCAGTGTAGAACCCGCCATATCCCTTTCGTTAGCCCGATAATTGTACCATTTTTTTTAATTTCCAGGATGGTATATTGACCACAGCTGGGTTCTTGAAAACAGACTGGAGAATAACCAAAAACGCTGTACATGATGTTGTGGCGAATGGTACTTAATAATTTATAAAGCTTCATATTTTTTTTAGTATCTGGTCAAAAAATAATTTTAACTCTTTTGCTACTTCTTCAGACTTAGCTTTATTGTTTTTGTAAACAATAATTAAATCCAGCTTTAACTCTAACAAATTTGTTTTAGTAATAATTTTATGATCTCGATTAATTTGATTGATTAACTGATAAATTAAGCGTCTGCTGTGATTGCGCTCAGCGGCTTTGTTAAAAAGCCTGGTCGGAGCCAAGGCTGCTACTTTCAGGTGAGATTGGTTGGCGCGATAATAAAAGAGCAAATTTTCAGTAGAAAAGCGCTCGCTTTTTGTAAAAAGTTGACTATTTTCAGCTACAGATAAATTGAGGCGGTGTTTTTTTGCCAACATTAATTTAATTTTAACCCAAAGCGCAAAAGCTAACCTTTTTTAATCACGGTTAGTTTTTTTCTTCCCTTTGCTCTTCTTTTCGCCAACACTTTTCTTCCACCCAAACTAGACATTCGATTGAGAAAACCATGCATTCTTAGGCGCTTTTTTTTCTTTGGATTCCAAGTTCTTTGCATAAGGCGTAATTATAGCATAAGTTATTCGTTAACTCTGAATGGCATACTAATGTAAAAATAATTTTTGTTTTCTGGACTAATAAATTGAGCAGGCTTTAAACTTTCATTGATGGACATGATGATTTTTTCTGAGTGAACAGCATTAATAAATTCAATTAGATAGACAGCATTGAAAGCAATTTGAATCTCTTCAATTTCGTCCTTTCCCAAATCCGTTTCTAACTCAACCAGAATCTCACTTAAATACTCTCCATAACTTGGGGAAATCGCCTTAATGACTAAGAAAGAACTTTTATCTTGATTTTTAAGTGATAAGCGAACAATGTTAGATGTTTCTCTGGCAAAGATTTGTGCTCTTTTTAATTGATTTAAAAATTCATCACTATCGATCGACACTGATAATTTAAAGCTCGGAGGAACTATCTTTTGATAAGGAGGAAAGTCTCCTTCAATTAATCTTACAAAAAAATCAACACTGTCTACTTTAAACAAAAGCTGTTTTAGTTCATCGGCAACCGTCACTTCCACTTCGTCAGCCTGACTTTGTTTAGCAATTCTCAGTAGCTCGGTAATTGCTTTGGCCGGAACCAAAAGTTCTTGTTCAAAAGAAAACTTTAAATCAGGAAAAACCGCGCTGGCTAAACGGAATCCGTCTGTGCCAACCACTGTTAGGCCTTGATTAGAAAATTTCATTAACAAAGCAGTCAGCACCGGTCTGGTTTGATCATTACTTGAGGCAAAAACCACTAAATTTTGTATCTTTTCCAAATCAGCAGCTTTTAGTTTGAATTTATTGCCACTTACTTCAGGAAATTGGGGATATTCATCGGCAGATTGACAACTTAATTTGACTTTTGTTTTTCCCTGAGTAATTTTTAAAACAGCTTCGCTTAATTCTAGATCAATCTTTCCAGGAGAGAGTGAAGCGATTAGGCTACGAAAAGTATCCCCGTCAACGACCAATGATCCCTCTTCTTTGACTTCGACCACCAGACTCGCTCTTATCCCTAAATAAAGATCAGTGGCTGCTAGAAGCAATTTGTTTTTTTCAATTCTGAGCAAGATTGAAGATAAAATCGGCAACTGTGGTTTACTGGGAATCACCTTTTGCAAATAATCCAATTGTTGTTTTAAGTTTTCTTGTAAGACTGTAATTTTCATAAATACTTTTTTTATTGTAAACGATAAGTTTAATTCTAACCAATGGTTTTACTTTTTTTTTACATTTTACTAATTTAACTTTACTTAGTAACAGTAGTAGTAGGGGGTGTGAAAAAGTGAAGAAAACATAAGTTTTTCCGTAAAGAACGAAGCAGACGCGCCTTTTTTTACTAATTCTTATTGTGGAAAAGTCGAAGAAATTTGTAGATTTTTTTGTTGAATATTGCGCATATTTTGGTAAAAATTACTCTAGTAATCAACATTCAACCAAAAGTTATTCACGATTATTCACCACTTATTCAGGTTTTTTCCACAAAGTTATGCACTTTTCTGAATAACTTATTGAAACAAGACCCAAAAAAAATAAAAAAAGCCCAACCATCAGTTTTTTAATGTGCTAAAACTACCTAGAAATTGCTACCAAAGACATTTTGAGAGCAGAAACGTCTTGCGCAACGGTTTCGTCAACTAAAATTTCTTGTTCAATCTTATTGACAGCGTGAATGACGCTGGTGTGATCTCTACCACCAAACCATTGACCAATTTCTTCCAAAGAGCAATTCAATTCTTGCCTCAACAGATACATGGCGATGTGTCTTGCTCTAACTAACTCTTTATTGCGCCTGCCTCCCTTAATAGCGCTTTGTTTAAGGTGAAAGTGATTGCTGACGCTCTGAATCACGTCTTGGGGCTTAACCCGTAAAGTTTTTTGGTGGTTTTGCCGAATTTCTTTCTTTAAAATCAAATCAATTAATTCGACATTAATTTCGGCTCCTTGTAATTCAACGGCACTGCGAATTTTTTTAATAATCCCCTCAATTCTACGAGCACTATCAACTTGAGCGGCAATTCTCTGAGCCAAGTGATTGGGAATATTAATGTGATTTGATTGAGCTTTAAGTAACAAAATGGCGGTGCGCAATTCAAGCGTGGGCTGTTGAATATCAATCATTAAACCTGCCTCAAAACGAGAGCGGATTCTATCTTCCAAAAGACTAATCTCATGAGGTGGTAAATCTGAGGTTAAAACAATTTGAGAATTATTAGCAGTTAAAGCATTGAAAGTATGAAAAAATTCCTCTTGCACGCTTTTTTTGCCAGCAATAAATTGCACATCGTCCAGTAATAATAAATTCGCGTGGCGGTATTTATTGCGAAATTGGGCTGAGTTTTTGTTTTGAATAGAGCGAATAATTTCATTAGTAAACTCTTCGCCAGTGCAAAAAACGATGTTAGTATCTGGTTCGTTTTTTAACACGTAATTAGCGATGGCATGCATCAGGTGAGTTTTGCCCACTCCAACCCCTCCATATAGAAATAGGGGATTATAACTAGTACCAAGACTGCTGGCCACTTTGGTGGCAGCAGCATGGGCCATTTGATTACTAGGATCAACGGCAAAGTTTTTAAAAGTATAGTCGATATTAAGGCCAATTTGCTTCGCTCTTAAAAGATACCTATCTACAGTGTTATTTTTGATATTAGAGTAAGAAAATAGTTCATCTACAGTTGGGGAAAGTAATTCGCCCCTATCGCCATTTTCTAGCGTGGTGGCGGGTTTACCATCTTCTTCTTGTCTTTGGTCAAAGCGCTGGTCGGTTTTTGTAAAGCCATTGGTTGGTTGGGCGGTGTGTTTGTTGGTTCCGACAACAAAATTTAATTCTAATGGCCGATTAACGTATTTTTCCAGAGCGGTTTTAATTGGTAAATAAAGATTGGATTTTAAGTTGGTGGCATGAAAAGCGGTCATACAACTAATTGTCGCCTCGGCTTTTAACTCATCAATAATTCTAATTTGAGTTAGAGGGCTGGGTAAAATCCAAGTATTAAAGATGGCAGGACTTAAGCTACTTTTTAGATCATTTTTAGCCATTTGCCAAATTTGTTCTATAGTTTGATTGTCGTAACTTTGTTCAGACATAAATTGAGCCAAAACGTTCGGGCAGAATTAAATATGCAAAAGAAAAATTGCAAGCACAGTTATACACAGAGTTTTCCACATTTGACAAGGGGCAATTTTATTTAGGGGCTTGATAGTCATCAATAGAATAGCTAAAGTGTTGATTTTTTTCTGGGGCTTTATCGGTGTTTTGATCTGGATTGTTGTCAGCGCTTTCAGTGTTGGTGGGTGTTGTTGTAGCTTCAGCATCAAAAATACTTTTTATTTGGGGCAAAACCGGATTTTGTTTCAAACTATTTTCCGCTTTTCTTTCAGCATCCTCTAGTACATCCTGACTGATGTCGACTGGCTCGCCCTGCCAAGGAATTTTTTCTGGTTTTTCAAAGCTCCCAATTTTTTGGTCGCCGGTATCAGCCTTATTTTCTTGTTCTAGTCTTCTGCGTCTCAGTTCACGATTTAAAGCAGCCTGTCTTCTCTGAGCCAATATTTCTTCTGGATCTGTGGTAATGGCTTGATGTTCTTTTTCTGAGGCGATGACCCGAAGTGCGACGTGATTTTGCCCGGCAAAAAAGATGCCTTCTCCCACGTCTGAAGAAACCAACAATTGGCGCTCACCTTCTGACAAATAGAAAGTTTGGGCCAAAAGGGGAATCGCTGAGGTTGCTTGTTTCATTAAGAACTGGATAGAAGAGTTAGAAATAATAGCCCGGCCATAATCATTGCGCAAAAAATCCTCTACATCTTGAGTAATGGTAGTGATGCCCAAATAATATTTGCGCGCTCTTTTGACCATTGAATAAACAAAAGCAGAGCTATCCTGGTGCATCATAAAATACCAAGCCTCATCAATGACTAAAATGCGTTTTTTAAGATCTTTTTTAACTCTTGTCCAGATGAAATCAAGAATAACGTACATGGCAATAGGTCTTAATTCTTCTTCCATTTCTTTAACGCTAAATACCGTAAAAGGAGATTGAATATCAACGTTAGATGGCTTATCAAAAATCCCGCGAAAAGAACCAGTAATAAACTTTTCTAAGCGGGCCGCCAAATCATCACTTTCGTCTTGTTCCATGCCAACCAAGGCTTTGTAAAGATCTTCCATTAGGGGTGGGGTATTGGTTTGTGTGTTGGGATCTGGGGTAATGCCTTTAGCTTTGTAACTGGCAATAATTGCTCGATCTAGTATGGCTTCTTGTTGTGGGGTCATTTCACCCAACATCACTTTTAACAGACCGTGAAGTGAGAGAATTTTTTGGCCAAGTTCGTTTTCACCTTCTTCATAAAGATTAGATAAATCAAAAGGATTGATTTTAGCTTGAGAGCCGAAGGTAAAGTTAATATATTCGCCATTAACCATCTTACATAATTCCTCGTACTCGTGTTCGGGGTCTAAAACAATAATTTCGGTGTCAAACATGAGTTGTCTCAAAATTTCTAATTTGACGGTATAAGATTTACCAGCGCCAGATTTAGCAAAAATTACCATATTGGCATTTTCCATCTTAAAACGATCAAAAATGACCAGTGAATCATTATGTTCATTAATCCCATAAACAATCCCTGTTTCCATCGTTAACTCGGAAGAAGTAAAGGGGAAAGTGGTGGCCAGCGAAGTGGTATCCATATTTCTCGTTATAAGCAGGCGATCAACACCCATAGGCAAAGTAGTTTTAAAGCCTTCATCCATTTGTAACGCTGCTTTTTTGGACACAATTAAGAGGGATCCTAAAGAAGATTGAATAGCCTTAGTGATTTTTTCTAGTTGTTCTTTACTTTCACTTTTAATAGTTATATAGAGAGCAAACTGGAAAAACCTTTCAGATCCTGCCGCTAATTGCTCACGCATGACCCGCGCATCATTAAGTTTAATTTCAGTATTAATGTTGCTAATTTTTCCCGATCTAACGTCAGAGGTAATTTCTGCCTCCATTTCAGTGATTTTTCTCTTTAAATTATCTAGAACCTCACTGGTGTCCGTTGGAAAAATAAACATCGAAATATTGGCTTGAGCTGGGAAATTAATTAGAGGTGAAAGCCAGTTGGCGGGGATACTTCGGGGATAACCGGCCACAAACAAAGTTCTAGTATAAGTTGAATTAATTTTTTGATAAGTAAAATCTACTTCAATAGCTTCAGGAGCAATAATATCTTGGATGGTCACTAAGCCACGAGAAAAATCGCGCAATTTTTCTTGAGTGTATTGCTCGGCATCAATTTGTTTTTGCGCAACAGGATCAACAGCTGGCTTTTTTTTCTTTATGAATGGTAGATCTAAATTGAATGATGGCATTTAAAGTTCAACGGGATTGGGATTATTATTAATAGGTTTTTGTTTTAATTCCACCGGGCTTGGAACTTGATTTGATTTTAGTGCAAAATCATCAGTAGCCTGATGATGAGCTGGTTGTTCATTTATGGCCCTTGCTTGGAGCGGGATAATTTCCTCACTAAAATTGGGGATAGCTGAAACTGTTGGCTGTTGAGCCTGATTTGTTTTAAGCGCGTAGTTGGAGTTTTCTCCTTGAGGTTCAACTGTTTTTGGTGCTGGTGCTTCTTGTACTTCTGTAATCTTCTCTGTTGGCACTTGTTGTACTTCTATATTTTTCTCTTCTGGCGTTTCTTGAACTCCTTGTAGCCCTGTAGGTTCTTGACCCATCTCAAGCGCCTCCTGATTTGCTTCTTGGCCAAGCTGATTATGCTGTGCGGGCTGATCGTTTATGGTTTGTTTAAACTCTTGACGAAGTTGATCGAGATTTTGTTCACTACTGATACTGGCTCTAACTATTGGCGTGGTATAGCTTTCACTATTGGTAACTTCTTGACCCTCCATTGATTCTGGATTGTAGTTAATATAAAAATTTTGGATTATTTCCTGAGTATCGAGTTGTCTAGCAAATAAACCGATGCGATTGAATTGGCTAATTAAATGGTCTCTTCTTGGATCAAGGATGGTGGCGGCCTTTTCTATTAGTACGGTTTTTTCAAAATTATTAATATCAAACTTGGTTTTTCCAGGCAAAACGCTGTCAGCAGTGTAGAGACCCATTTCAGCAGCGTTAGTAGGAATCACCACAAAGAACTTTTTTTCCAGAACATTACGTTCACGAATCAAATTAGCAACAAAATCTCTGTATTCGCCAATTAATTGAGCTTTTGCTCTTGATTCGCTATTTTTAATCTGATTGTCGAGCAGTCTTAGATATCGGCTTGCATCTTTAATGGTTGATTGGATATTAATTTGAATAGGAAAATTGAGGGAGTTTAACAGTGCCCCATAAGTATACATAATGGCATCTTGTTCCTGCTCAGCTAGCAGGCTGAAGTTCATGGTACCAATTTGCATAATTATGGAAACCACACCGTCTTTGAGGATTACCATATCATTAGTGATGTCATAGACATCAAGATATTCTTGGGTGGTAGAACTAATTGTGTTATCGCTCATGAGCTGTATCTAAGTTTACTAGATTTTGTCTGTTAATAAAAGACCGTTAATAAGAGTCATGACCTTATTCAGCCACAATTTCAATTGTAGGAACCGTACGACCCGTCAATCTAATGGAGATTGGCATAAAAACTAAACCATCGGCCTCAGTTTTAATTTGGTATTCTCCGTTAGGAAGAGCAGTCTTGATAAAAAACTCGCCATTAGTGTTGCTTTTAGTAATTCTTAATGCCTGATCTTCATTTTTTGCAAACACCTCAATTAAAGCGTTACCAACAGCTTGACCACTGCTATCTTTTATTATGCCTTGTAATTGATTGCTTTTTTCTTCTTTTATTGATGGTTGCTCTAGGTTGTGAGATTGATTAGCTTCCGTTTTGACAGTTGCGGATGGGCTTAACTTGTCTGGTTCTTTGTTTGTTGATGTCAACTCAATTTTTGGTGTTTGTTGTTCTTGAATGTCTTCTAAACTTTTAAGTTTTCTAATTCTGGTTTTAAGTTGGGGTTTGCCAGTTTTTGGTTCACGTTGAACCGAGATGTTTTCAGCTTTAATTTGTACTTGATCAAAATCGGCTAGCAGTTCATTGGCGCGCTGATTATAACTAATGTCCCATTCATCAAGCTCTTCATCGCTATCCGGTATGCTTTTTAGATATTCTTGAATGCGCTCTTTTCTGGCGGGAGAATAGTTTACATCTGGTTTAATATCAAGATCTTGATGTTGTCCTGGCTTGTAGTTAAAGAACTCTGGAATTTTTGGAGTTTTTTTCCAAAAAAATTTAGTCGGTTTCCAAAGATTTTTAAAATAGGTAAAGATCCAAAAATCTAGCGGGCGTTCTTCAATTGGCACGAAAGCGATCATAATTGCGAGGACAATTAACATAATAAACATTGGCCACTTGACGATACCAATCAAATTGCTTTGATAAACAATGAAGGCAATTATTGCTCCAACCGCCAATTCAGCGAATTGTTTGAGGGTCATGGCCCCGATTAGATGAAATTTATAGCCAGTAATATCTTGTGGAATGGGGTGTTGTTTCATAAGGACAGCTTATTTGATTGATATTCAAAGCGCTCACTGTTAATCGCATTGAATCCTTGTTTATTTAACCATATTTTTAGCGCCTTTTCTGTGGCGTCTAAACCCAAATTTGATTTGACGATAAAACCCCCAGTTTTATAAGAGTATTCAATACTAAATTCTGGTGTAGTAATTGGTGACATGTTTTTGAGTTCTGTTACTTGTTGCAATTCAATTTCTTCTTCCTCACTCAACACGGGTTCGTCTATGGGGAAAGCATCTCTTAATACTGGTTCCTCTGGTTGATTGGTTGGTGGGGGGCTAGGCATGGTATCCTTTGGTGTTCTTTCTCTAGCGAGTAAAAGAATTAATAAAATTACAATTAGTATGCTGATAAAAATGATGGTTCTCTTTTTTTTGTTTTTCATTTTAATTTTGCACTAAATACATATATCTAATATACGTGTTGTCAGTTCCAGATGCCAACCCTTCGCCCGATGTTGATACTACCTTGTGCACCACGTTTTGTCCCCACCACGGATCGTAGGCGGTGATGTATCCTGGAGATTCAACGCAGGTAATCACGTAAAAGTGGCCAAAACCCCTGGTATGGGTTAAGGCAAAAATTACGTTACCCTCGGCTAAATACCTACTAATTTCATCGGTGATTTGTTCGGGGCTACCAGAGGGTGTTGGTACTGAAACAGCACTAACACCATTATTACTGAGAGCATTAATTAATGGAGCTATGGCAGTACCACTGCAACTTGTCAGACCACAGCCTCCTGGTATAAGAAATCCCTCACGCATAGAAACGTCGATTGGATCTTCATTTAGAATCATGGAAATTGATACTGGACCACAAGCAGAAGAACCGAAACTGCAGCCCCCACCACAAATCGGAATATCGTTGTATTCTCTTTGACTGTAATAAGTTAGGTTGCCAACTACCACATCATTGCAAAAAACCGCACCGCCACCACCTCCGCTTCCGCCAGTAGGGAACTGAGTTAAAAAAGCGCCATCCAAAATAGTTTGATAAAGTAACATGCCTCCGGCTGCCAGACCAAATGTAGTTAAAACAGCCTGAGTGGCAGTAGCCATAGCACCCTGGCCTATTTGTGAAAGACTGGAACCAATTTGAGCTGACACTGGACGAACTGCAACGTCGGCTGCGGTTCGGGCTTGTTGGGCGGCTTGAGTTTGAGCAGTCACTCTTTCAGCCAGTTGATTCTCGGCAATGGGTAGATTTTGCGGGGATAAAGTGGCGGGATTTATGGTGTTCTCAACGTTCTGCCAAAAAGTGTTTTGGGCGATAACTGGTGTGACTTCTTTTCCTCCACCACCAAACCCCAAAAAAGAAATAGCTTGAGAAACAATTTTAACCACCTGGAAGATTAGGGCCAGCAATGCCGCAAAAGCAGCTGAAATTAAGGCGATAAGAGCTTTGATTAATGGTTCTAATTTTTGTTTAACAGCTCCCCAGGCCATTTGTTCAATCATTTGCTTCACTGGTTCGGGTAAACTTTCAAAAGCACCACCAGTGGCATAATTCAAGCCAACTCTAACCGCCTTTTCTCCCAAAACATTTATTGCTTGCTTGCTTTTATCTTTAACGGCACCAAAACTTTCTCCGAGTTGATTATCAATCCCTCCTTCCTCGTTAAAAGATCTAGCGAGGGGATATGCTCCATCTTCATTGGGGAGAAAATATTGATTGTAATTAAGTGCCCCCAAATCATAAGCGGAAAATTGTGGCAAAGAATCTGTTTGTAAGACTGTGTTAGCATCCAAGGTATAATCTTCTCCCGGCACGTAGTAAGTTAAAGCTATAGTTTGCAGTTCCGGGCCACCACCGTTAATTACATCAAGAAAACTTTGTTGATAAACATAATTTAGATAATTAAGTTCGTTAATCTGTTGTGGACTAAATCCAGCAAAATCAATATTATCTTGAGCAAATCCGGCTAATCTTTTACTTACTGCATCGGCATTGACTAGGTTAAGATGGGCTTGATGTTGAATTTGTTGAAAATAAACTGTTTGTTTTTGTTGCAGTTTCTTATTTTCTTTTGTTTGAGCTCCTTTGCTTCCAGACCCATCTGCTTTGATTTGATCAAATTCTTGCCATAAAGTTTCTAAATCCGCTGTGGTGTAAAATTCATTATCAATACCCTGATGAATGGTACGACTCCAATCGGCTCGTTGGGTTTTCCAATAGCTAATCAGCAAATCTTTAATGGCCCTTTCATTGGCCATGTAGGTGTTTTGATCTATAACATCTTTGCCAAAATGTTTTTGGAAACGTTGCCAATTAAAGCTCTCGACATAGTCAACCGGATAGTTTTGTTGAATAAAAACATCAATGATGGGTGTAATATTTTCTCGCGCTAGAAATGATCTTTTTTGTGCTTCTTTATCACCAACAATGATTCTTTGCCATTCTTGAGAAAAATTATTTTTTGTGACTCTAGTAAAAGTCAGTTTTAAATTTTTAGAAAATTGATTCTTAAGGGCGCTATTCGTATCGAGTTGAGCAAAAAAATTGTTCGCTTCTTCGGTGGATAAGTTTTGTAAATGACTTTTGAGTTCGGCAGGTAGAGAAGCATTATTAATTTTTACTTTTAATAATTGTTCTTCATCTAGATGAAGCTCCTCGTTTTTTTTAAGCTCTTTTTGAACTGCCTGCGCGTCCAATTCGCTGCTGGTTAATTCGCCTAATTGACGAGCAAAAATCTCTCCACCACGAATATCGGCAATGATTTTCAGGGCAATTTCTTTGGAGAAACTAATTCTTAATGAGGGAGTATTAATTAATTGATCTAAGTCATAACGGCCACTGGCCAATAAGGTTTCAATTTTGCTAAAGGTAATGGTTAATAATTCTTGTCTGCTTGCAACTGGTAGTTGGTTGAAGTTGGGTGGGTGATCAAAGCCCATTTTAGACAGCTGCTCTTTGGATAAATTAGCAAACTGGATTTGTAGAGATTGGTTAATCGAAATAATAGCTAGTGAGCGAATGTATAGTTTGGAGAGATCGTCGAGACGAGCCAAATTAAATTCTTTAGAAAAATCTTCAGGCAGGGTTTGTTTTGGCTTTTCTTTTTCTTCTTCTTTTTCGCTATCTGAATCCTGACCTTCTTCTTCGACTTTGCTGGCAGAACTTGGTTCGGCTTTCTTCTTGTCTTGGACAGCTGCTGAGTCTACTAAATCTTCTTTCTTTTCTTCTTCGTCTTTACTCTGAGCTGAAAACTTTTCTTTTTGTGAGGAAATAATGGTCAACATTGGTTGAGCCAAATCACTATTTACCTTTTGCCAAATAGAGGGGCTTTCTTCCAATTTTTTAAGTTCTTTAAGTAAAACTTGAGTTGAACTCGTTTTTGCGGCTAAACCAATGCGACTGAAAAAATCATTACCAAGTTTAGCCAATTCTTGTTTATGACTTGGATCGAGGAACTTAGCCAGCAAAATATTACTTTGTTCTAAGAAGGCAATCAGATCACTTAAGAATAGATTTTCTTCAAGAATCTTCTTTTGTTGATCTTTTAATTCCGCAATGATTCTTTCTTTTTGACTTTGAGCGATTTCTTTATCTTTTAATAGATCAGCAATGAATTTTTCTTGGCTCTCAATTTTATTAACCCTGGCAAGCTTAAAGGTTTGGCCACTAAAGCCTTGAATTAAAAAAGGACAATTAAAACTTTTACCGAATTTTTGCGGTAGATCTTGGCTAAAAAAATTGCCACAAAACTCAATAATTGCTTGTATTTCATCGAGACTAAGACTATTTTGGCTTGCAAGCCTTTTGAGTTCTAGGCGAAAATTATCCACATTGCCTTGATCAGTCATGGTTTTATTATAGACAGAAATTTAAGGAGTGACTAGGCAAAAAAAATCAAAGATAGTATAATTTGCACTATGGATATGAATATTAACAGTGGTTTTTCACCAGAAAAGGGATTTTTTAGAGAAGCTGATAAAGGCAAGAGCGGAGGTGTGGGTGAAGGCAACAATGATGATCCACAGCCAACTCCCGAAGAAGAGAGTGAAAAAAGTAAAGAGAATCATGAGAATGGAGAGAACCATGAGAATGGAGAAGGACAGTCAGCAGGCGCTTCCGTAGGTGATAGTGAAACTGTTGATAACGAAAAAAAAGATCGGGAGCCTTTGAATATTTTTGACCAGTTGAGAGCTAATTTAAAAGAGATTGCCGCACTAATTAGCGACAATAGACCTAAAGCTGCCACTGATTTATTAAGGGGATCCCGAGAGTTAATAAAAAATTATCAGCCTGATTCTGAAGATGAAAAGAATGCTTTGCTTTTTTTTCTGGATAGATTGAAATTAAAAGCAAAAGCTTTGTATTCTGATCCTGATATAGATAGTTTGGATGAGCTTGCAAAAAAAATTAAAGAGCAAAAAAAGAATTCTCCTGGGCCAACTGAATCGGCTGCACAAACGGGGCAAGATGAAGGAACTGGAGAAACAGAGGAAACAGGACAGATTGTAGGAAAGAAAAAAACTCAAAGGGTTGGTAGTGGTAATAAAAGTAGTGTCGATGTGGATCCAAAAAACGTCCTGGTCGATCGTTTGTTATTAAGTTTTGATAATGAATTAAAAAATTTAGAAGCGCAATCTTTTGTTTTTGCAGACGATAGGGATTGGGTAGATGAAGCTTTTGCAACAATAAGACAAACTCTTTCTAAACTAAAGGAATCTGCAGATGCAAGCCCAGCAATGCTAAAAGAAAAAGAGGTTAAAATGTTGCATTTGGAGTACAAAAAGAGAAGAGAAGCAATGTTTAATACTTTATCTGATATGGAAAAAGCAGAGTCTTTGACGGAGGGATTTTTTGCAAGAGCCCTTGAGGGTCCTGGTTTAAAGCGTATGAAAAATATTATTGTTGAACTTAAGCAATTGGGCGATGGTGAAAGCGGTAAATACGAGAAAGACTTAAAAGGGGTGGAAAAACATTACAAATCAAGGAAATGGTTACTTATTACTTGGCTCTATGTTAGTCCTAAAGTATTTGAAGGTTCTGGTCCAGAGGGGGAAAGAAGTTCTTTTGGTCAAGTAGGTGATAATCAATTTCCCATCAAGGGTGAAGATTTTCAAGAATTAATATTAGGTGGTTTAGATTTTGATCAAGAGTTTGGAAAAATACTAAATCAAAAATTAGGCACTGAAACAGTTTCTGTTGATAAGTTTGGCGAGCAATTAGATGCAGATAAAGAACCCACAAAAGAAACAAAAAAAATTGACGTCACTCTTTTTACTTTTTGTATGAGAGAGTTTGACAGGATTTATAAAAATAAGGAAGGTACTGGAAACAAAGATCCTTATGGAGAACCAATTACTCCTGTGACTACTCAAAATTTAAGAGAAAACAAGGCAGTCTTGATTGATTATGTATATAAAAAGGCAAAAAAATATTTAGAAGATCACGAAGAAAAGGACACTGAGCAACTAGAATTAGGCACTGATGAGATCATCGGTCAACCAAAATTAGACGCTAGTGATAAAACTAAGAAGGACGCCAGTAATGGTACTAGTAAGGATGATGAAAGGCAAAAGCATGCGGTTGAGATCGCTTTTCGAACCCATTTACTTTTAACCATGCATCATTGCCGTTACGCGGGGGGTAGTCCTAGTTTAAAAGACGACTGGTATTATGTTTTTAATTGGCCACAATACGTTCTTAGTTATCGTGGAAAAGGAGTAGATAAATTTGATTGGAGAGCCACAATGCTCCAATTTGGACTTAGGCCGGGTTTTCAGGGAGAAGAGGTAAGTGATGATAATATTTTAGCAAAAATGTTTAGCGAATCTAGCGTCAGGGCGGTAAAAAGAAAATTAGAAAAAAGGGGAATGCTAGATGAGGATGTCAGGGGCTTGAGATCATTGAAAGGTTTAATTAATGGATATTCAATTCTTTTAGAAGACGTATCGCCCGAAGTGACAGATGATGCTCCTGAAGAAAATAAAAAACCGGAATACTCATTCCTTGCTCCTCCGCTCAGGTATTTGTTTCAGAAAGATGAAAAAGGAAACTATGTTACTCATCCGGCACATAAAGGATCTGTGGGTCTGCCATATTTTTTGGATGAGATTACTGATGAAAAAGGGAATCTTGTATATGAATTGTTCAATTATAAAGGTATTGGTAGTGATTTGATGGAATATTATAATTGCATGAATCAACATGGTATTGATAATTTTTTGAATCAATTTGTTAAAGCCGAACGTTTTGAATTTATGGATAATGCCACCAATCCTAAGTTTTTAAAGAATTGGAAAAATGAAGCGCGATATGCGGCCCCCCTTTTACCTAGGGTTGGAAGATTTGCTAGATTAAAAATGAAGGATTTTGGGGATCCGGTAAGATTAAATCCTGATAGGTATCCCACAGAGGATTCGGAAAAAAATGCAAAACCGTCCGGTGTTGATGAGGCTATTATGGATAGGATTTTATATCAGATTATTTTTATTAACTGCATACTCCGCACTAGTTATACTCTTGAAAAGAAATATGCTTGGTCAGATATCGAATTGAAATCTTATCTATTAAATCTTAGTAGCGAAAAAATTCTATCTCCGGCTGAGGCAGATGCAATGTTTGACGCTGTTATAACTTATCGTGGGCAAATTAAGATGTTTGCTCATGGATTGTTAGATGAAACTATAGACCAAGTTACAAAGCGCAATATCTTTAAGTAATTTTTTTCGATTTTTTTTAAACACAGTGATAAAGATAAAGCTTTTTAAGCTTAATTTTTTTTACCTAAATTCAACGGAAATTAGTTATGTTTATGGACCAACGATTAGGTTGGCTTTTTCTTTTGCTGATAAAGTATTACTAATGGATTTATCAGTAGATTTGTCTTCTTGGTCTTTGTTGTCTTTTTCTAATTGTTGTTGCTGTTGAGCTAAAATTTCTTCTTCAGTAACACTTTCTTCTATTATTTCTTTTTGCTGTCGTTTGTTTAGTAAACTGTCACTGACCCTTTTATTAACAGTATCACTGAGTTGACCTAAAAAAACTTCCTTAATTTTTTTCATAAATCTATCATAAATCTCTTGGAGCTTTTGTTTTATCAAATCTTATTTGGCCATTTTCCTCTTTCGCTTGTTCTGAATTAAACTCCGTGATGGGTTCTTGAGGAACTTTGCTTACTGGTATGGGTCGGGGAACACCTTGACCTCCTCTTCCCGGGGGTTTTTGTTCAATAATATTTTGTTGTTCGCCAAGCATGGTTTCTTCAATTCCTCTCTCATGTGCTGTTTCTCGCTTTTTTTGCGCTTCAGAAACAACACTCATTCCTCGCTTACTCAACGCCTCTTGTCCTTGAGAAACAGCAGTGTTAATGGTCCCTTTTATTAATTTTGGAGAGTTAACTAGTACTGCTGGTGCTGCCACGCCCAAACCCCCACCCTTGATTGCACCTTGACCTGCTTGTTTTAGCCTGTCTTCAATTGATGCTCCCTTACCAGCACCAAAGAAGCCAATCCCCCCGCCTAAGGCGGCACCGCCAACTCCAGCAGCTCCTGATGCGCCAATTCCTAGGGCAGTTTTCCCAATCTTCAAACCTTGTTGCAATTGTTTTCCTGCCGCTCCAACCAAATTGCCAACTATTCCTTCTTCAACTCCCAACTTTTTCTTTGCTTCTTTCATAATTTCTGGAATGACCAGCAAGATACCTATGCCAACTAAGACGGGCATAGTCTGTGATTGGCCAGCACCGATTAAAAATGGGGGCATAAAACCACCAGAATTGTATGACCCCTGGGTGAGCATGCGATTAATTAACAAACAAATCATAACTATTGGCCACATCAATAAATTAGCTCCTAAGTTCTTTATCCAAGACATAAAAGAATTCTGTCCGGGAATGGCGCCGACCATTAAAATAATTGGTGCCAGCACAACTTGCAAAATAATGGATATATATGACTTTAATAATTCGAAGAAAATTTTAAAGGTGCCGATCAGAATTGCCAAGCCGACAATAACGGTGGCGCTAAGTGTTGATAACCACTCCAACACTCCCTCGAGAAAAAACTCTTGGCCGAGCAAACCAGACATAAAACTCTCAACCGCTGTCGACATATTTTCCCCAAAGTCAGTGATAATAAGTCCAACTAGCGTAAAGAAATTTCCAGCAATTATTTCTTGTCCTCCGTCAAACAGAGCAGCTAGCATGTACATAACTACATACATTAGATCGATCAAGAGTCCAGCAATAGCATAAGAAAAAGTTACGGCTAACAGCGCCACAATGACGCTCGGTATTGCCTGTTGCACTGTTATCGCAGCTTGGCCAATTTTGGTGCGGAACATAATCATAAAACCAATGACCAAAAAAAGTACAACAAAAAATAGGTAAGCTATATTGCGAAATGATTTCCAAGTTTCAAGTACTGG
>Ga0255347_1000533_pt1 | contig 68709 bp, 59 predicted proteins | sample wastewater_treat_2_FD_192479 | JGI IMG/M metagenome (GOLD analysis project Ga0255347, IMG submission 192479) | Wastewater microbial communities from Lulu Island WWTP, Vancouver, Canada - plant24 | ecosystem: Engineered > WWTP > Wastewater > Unclassified | place: Canada: Vancouver, British...
TAGGATGCGGGAAGGATGTGCCGAGGGTTTACAATTCTGCGTGCGGTGAATGCCTTGTTGACAGCATGATTCGCCGAGACGCCTTTGTGAGATCCCAGAGCGAGAAGGACCGGGTAGCGCGTGACGCGTTCAAGACGGACCTGGAGGAGAAGGCTTTGATGGCCTTCGATGCTGCGATGTTGCCGATTCGAAACATGGCGGCAGTGCTCACGGCAGGTGAGGAAGAATGCGTTCAGCGGCAGATGGGCGAGTTGATTCAGACGCTGGCGGAGAAGGCGGAGACGCGGTTTGTAGTTCTTCTGAGAGAGGGTCCCCTTTCTGAGGGTGGGGTGAGCAGTGAGTGAATAACGCCCCCGGGAGTCCCGGCCAGGGGCCCTGGGGCCGGCGGCAAGCTCGAAAGGCGACATGCCGGGTTCTGGGCTTCCTGGTCAGGTTCACGGAAGGAAGGGAGCGACATAAACCGCAGAAGCAAGGGGAAGGGCTATCATGGGTGTAAAGGTCAGAGAGAAGCATCCAGGCTCGGGGGTATGGTGGATCTACATTGACCACCAGGGAAAGCGCAAGTCGAAGAAGATCGGTCGGGACAAGAAACTTGCCGTCGAGGCGGCGAAGAAGATCGAGGCCAAGTTGACCCTGGGCGATATCGGAGTTGCGGAAGATGAGAGGCCGAGGGTGCCCACATTCAAGGAGTATGCGAACCAATGGCTTGAAAGTTATGGCGCCACTGCGATCAAGTACTCCACCCTGGAAAGCTACAAGAACGAGCTCAGGAATCACATATTGCCGGTATTCGGCAGTAAAGCACTCGATGAAATCACAAGAGCCGATGTCAAGCGGTACCTGTACGAGGAACAAAAGAAGGGGTTGTCGGGGGCAACTGTAAGGAAGCATCTGGCATATTTCGGGAATATCATCAATCACGCGATCGATGATGAAATCATCAAGGTGAACCCCGCTCAGAAGCTCAGCAAATTGATTCCCCGGAAAGACAGAAGAGCCGACATCAATCCGCTGAACAAGGAAGAGATCCAGGCGCTACTCGATACAGTCCAGGAGCTTTACCCGCGACACTATCCCTTTTTCCTGTGCGCGGCCCGCACGGGAATGCGCTTAGGCGAATTGTTGGGGCTTGAGTGGGGAGCAGTTGATTTTTTCGGGCGATTCATTGAAGTTCGTCAGGCTTTTTCGAGACACAGGCTGACGGACCCCAAGAACAAACGGATCAGAAAAATTGACATGTCGATGCAGCTCCTGACGGTTCTGAAGGCCCACAAGAACGCCATGCGCGAGGAAGCTGTGAAGGCTGGTCGCCCGGTTTCGAAGTGGGTCTTTTCCCCGGCAAATGGAAAGCCCTTGACGGCCACCACAATGGCAAACAGGACGTTTCATAGGTGCCTGGACCGGGCCGGGCTCCGCTCTGTCAGATTCCATGACTTGCGGCATTCTTTTGCATCGATCCTGATTCAGCAGGGTGAAAGCCTGGCATACGTGAAAGAGCAGATGGGGCACCATTCGATTCAAATCACAGTGGACATCTACGGGCACCTTTCTCCGGAAGGAAATAAAAGCGCAGTTGACCGGTTGGACGATTCAGGTTTTCAAGAGAAGCACACCCAAACGCACCCCACACGCAGCCACGCATAAGACGCATATTGAAATCATTGGAAAAAGAAACAGATGGAGCGGGAGACGGGCTTCGAACCCGCGACCCTCAGCTTGGAAGTATTAGGGTCTGGAATAAAAGCCACTTGTAATGCGGCTTTTGTGGCCATTGAGATTCTATCAAATCCCATGTATTACCCCCTCTTTTTTTTAAAACCGCAAGCATGAGCCGCAAGCATGTTTTGATCTCCAAAAAAGCCTTCCAATCTGGTTAATGCTTCCCTTTGCGCCTCATCGACCGAATGCAAATAAATCTCGGTTGTGCGTTTATTTTCGTGCCCCAGGATGCCCGAAAGAACTCCGGTCGGTACCTTCATCACATCATGAAGGTACGTTGCGATGAAATGCCGGATCTGATGAAACGTGTAATGTTTTACCTCAGCCACTCTGCAAATCGATCTCATAAGCTTCGGTCGTCTCAGATATCGATCTCCCTCCCTCTGATTCAGGAAAACCCACTTTTCCTGTTTCCTTCGATTCCACATTGATTTGAGCATTGCGGTTAGGTCGGTATTCATGCCTATCGTTCTTGGCCTCCATTCACCCCCTCGATTCTTTCGAGACCATAATGTCAGAGTACCTTTGTCAAAATTAACATCCTGCCAGGTGAGACGCAGGATTTCATCGATTCTTGCCAGGGTGTGTGCCAGGACCAGCAGCAGCGGTTTATCATCAGGAGGACATGCGGCCAAGATTCTCAGAAATTCCTCTTTTGTGGGAATAGTCCGTTCTTTTTTGGGAGAGGGCATTTTCTCCAACATATTGCATGGATTTTGAAGATCGGGCTGCAAATGCTTCTGAGCCCACGCAAATAGTGCCGATGTCTCTTTTCGGTATACATTGTAAGAATTGTTTGATGGTGCCGACATAAAAAACTCATGAAGCCGAGGAGCCGTCAATTCGAGAATCGACAAGTCCTTTTCTTCCGTTATCCCGAAGAAGTTCATCATTTTCCTGAAAACGACTTTCTTGTTCTCCACATGACCCGGAGCATGCCTTCGATCGGACCAATCCAGATACTGATTTACAATTTCCAAGAAGCCCATGCCGGTTGGGATCGTTGTTGCCTTTTGGGGACTTTTCACTTCTTTTCGGCGTTGTTCCCGCGCGCTTCGTGCGTCTCCTTTTGTCTGAAACCCTCCCGCGGCGAAAATCTCCTTGTGATATTGAAAGCTGTACCTCCAATCCCCCCGAATCTTGTCCCGCCATAATCCCATGGATAATATCCTCCCTGAATCTCAAGACTCGAATCCCCGCGGGATAAAATCCCCCGAGACGGATTGCATTAGCGTAAACCGTCTTTGGGGAGATTTGCAACAGGGTTGCGACTTGTTCAACGGTCAGGAGGTTCATTGCTTCCTACATTCCTCACACCGGCACTTCCCGTGCTGCCGGCGATACCTGTGGAACATCACGGGAATGAGCGCGGCTTGCTTCTCGGTCAACTCGCAATCATCAGGAAGGGCTGAGATGTTCCGGATGAAGCGCTTGTCGTAGCTGCTGGGCAGAAAGGTGCAGCCCCGGAGGATGGTCAGCCCATTAAGCTCTCTTAACGACGTCATTCCATAAATGGCGGGCATTCATATTTGCTTCCACCAATGCCTTGGCGATGGGGGGGCACACTGAATTTCCACACATTCTCACTTGGTCGGTTTTGGTGATCCGGCGTCCATTCACTTGAACGTCAATTTGGTATTCCTCCGTGAAACCCTGAGCTCTAAAGAGTTCCCTCGGTGACAGCATCCTCATGCCAATATCGGCGATCACATATGGTTCTCCACCGATCATAATGGTAATGAGTCCAAGGCGATCCCGAGTGGTCAAAGTATGGGCCGGTTCATCAAGGCCTTGAGCAATACCGGTTCCGAAGTATTTAATGAAGAATGCCCGCACCTCTCCGATATGAAGGCCTCCGGCTGTCACGGTCGGCATGGGTTCTTCTATACAAGTGCCTCTGAGCTTCAGAAGATGGGACGTTACGAGGCCATGCTTTGTTTTGCCTGTGAGGGTGTGAATTGGTTCCTGGATCTCTTGTCCGATGGTAGTGCCAAAGTGCTTGGAAAGATGAGCTGTTACAATCTGTTGTTGCGTGCCACGATGTACGATTGTAGACAAGGGCTCATTGGCTTCATGACCTACGGATCCTCCATTGTGTTGTGCGAGAAATGAAGCTACAAGAGCCGTATTTCCGCCATCTCCGGCCATGGTTGTACCGCATGGTTCGTTGGCTGCATGACCGACAGAATGGCCAAATTGACGCTGCAGGTGAGGAAGAATGAGTCCGAACCTATTCTCCGTGGTCTGAGTCGGCAACGATTCATCCATGGCTCGCCCACGGAATTCTCCTACTTTCTTTGGTCCATAATAGGAGATAATGAATGGCCTTGGAGAAATTACATAGCGCCTGATTCCTTCCGCGATTCGCCGCATAGTGTTTTCGGCCAGGGGTCGTTTACGCTCGAAAATGGATGGACATGGAATTGACCAATCGATGATTTCAGCAGCAGTATGGTAGGGTAGGAGATCCGGCCCATGTGTCGGTTCCGGCCACATAATCGGCAACCCATCACACCGTGCAATCAGAAAGAGACGCTTTCGGATGGTCGGGGCGCCGTAGTCACAAGCCCTGAGACATCGATATTCAACCTGGTAACCATGTCGGCGCAGCTGCCAAATGAAAGTCTTGAATGTGAACCCTCTCTTATCTTCCATGATCTTTCCATCAGCATCCAACGGCCCCCAGGTGGTAAACTCCTCGACGTTTTCGATGATGATCAACTTCGGCCGCACCTGCTGAGCCCATTTAACAACTACCCAGGCGAGGCTACGGATCTCTTTGTCTCGTTTTGGAGGTCCTCCTTTAGCCCGGGAGAAATGCTTACAATCAGGGGATGCCCACAGTAATGCTATCTTGCGTCCCATGGTTGCATGCGAAGGAGGAACCCGCCAGATATCTTCATGGAAGTGTACAGTGCCAGGGTGATTGGCCATATGCATCGCGATGGCTACGGCATCATGGTTGATTGCGACATCGGGATGTCGACCGGTCGCTTGAAATATTCCCAATGAAGCTCCGCCGCCGCCAGCGAACAAATCTACGATGATATCCTTATGGTTCATTAAAGCCCATCCTTCAGATCAGAATCCATCCCTGATCCACCTCGCCAGCCCCGTGTAACGTTGCGACGTATCAACCGTCTTGATTGCCAGGTTTACGGCCTTCATGGTTCCCACCAGCACCACAAGCTTCCGGGCACGGGTAATGGCCGTGTAAAGCAGGTTTCTTTTCAACATCACATAATTTGTCGTGTGAATCGGGATGATAACCACGGGATATTCACTGCCCTGGCTCTTATGCACCGTGAGCGCCCAGGCTGCCTGCAGGTCGTCCAGATCGGTCAGGGGATAGGCGACGTTTCTTTTGCCGCTGATGTCGTCGAATTGAATATAGAGATAATCCTGATCCACGCTCCGGACGACACCAATATCGCCGTTGAAGATTTCGAGGTTATAGTTGTTGCGCGTCTGGATCACACGGTCTCCGGATCTGAACGGGACTCCCTCGAGCTTCTCGCTGGCCGGGTTCAAAACCGGCTGCAGGATCTTGTTCAGTTCTCCGGTGCCGACTGGTCCCTTTTTTTGAGGGCAGAGGATTTGAATGTCGTCAAACGTGAAGCCGAATTGTTGCGGGATCTTTTCGACCGCCTTGACGATGAGCCCGGGAATGGCGTGAGGATCTTCCTCGGGGATGAACCAGAAATCTCCCCGGGTGCTGCTCAGCTCCAGTTTCTCGCCCCCGTGAATCCGCTGCGCATTGACGTTGATCAACGAGTCGTAATCCTGCCGGTAGAGCTGAGTCAGGTAGGTCACCGGCATGCAGCCCGACTGGATCATGTCGTTCAAGACCTGGCCGGGTCCAACGCTCGGGAGCTGGTTCACGTCCCCCACGAAGATGATTTTCTGATCCTCGGTCACCGCGTCCATCAGGGAGGCCATGAGCCGAACGTCAATCATGCTGCTCTCATCGATGATGATTGCATAGGCTTCGATGGGATTGTCTTGATTCCGCAGGAAATCCCCGATCTGGGGAGAGTATTGCAGGAGTCGGTGAATGGTTTGCGCCGGCCGCCCGCACATTTCAGCCATGCGCTTGGCTGCCTTGCCGGTTGGGGCCGCCAGTTCGATGGTTTTCCCTTCCATGGCGGCAAGAATCCGCTGCACGGTATGGGTTTTCCCCGTTCCCGGGAAACCGGTCACAATCGAAATCCGGCTGTCGAGCGCCATGCGAACGGCGTAGGCCTGAGTTTCATCCAGACCGGACGTGATAGCGGAAGGGAGAGTCCCCGACACGGGGCAATGCGCGACCACAAGCTTTCTTATGCTCTCGGCAACGTCCTTCTCGGCCCGATACAGGTCCTTCCTGTAAATGCCATCATTGACCCGCACAAGCCGCTTATCCTGGATGCCGTAATCAATCATCTGTTTGATGTGATCCTGATGGATTCCAAGGACTTCAATGGAGCGGGTCAGCAATTCGTTTTCCGGCAGATAACAGTGTCCCTCTCCCTCGGAGGCTTCACCCAGCACCCAATTAATCCCGGAACGGAGCCGGTGGGATGAGTCTTTGGCAACACCCATGGCACCGGCAATAGCGTCGCACTTTTTGAACCCTACTCCCCAGATGGTGTCTGACAGCTCGTAGGGATTCTCCGTGACAATCTTGACTGCATTCTGTTTGGAGCCGTATTGAGCAACGAGCTTGTCGCGCATGCGCGCGGTGATCCCGTTGGTAGCGAAGAACACATCATGTTCGCGGTCCTGCTTGATGGTCATGTACTCTTCGTGGATGGAGCTGGCACGGTCGGGAGTGATGCCGGAAATCTGAGCAAGCTTTTCGGGAGATTCTTCCAGGACCTGGAAGATGGTGTCGCCGAAAGTGTCGGTGAGGCGCTTGGACAATACCGGGCCGATCCACATGAAATGCCTGGCGAGGTATTCCTGGATGCCGGCAACATCCCTGGGAATATCAACCTCGACAATCTGGACCTGGAATTGCATGCCGTATTTCGGATGCTGTTTCCAGTCGCCGGAGCACACCACACAATCTCCGGCTTCGATACTCTCGGGGATGTTGCCGACAATGGCAATATCGGGAGAACCTTCCGGGTGGAGGCTCCCGAACCTCCACCCACCGTTGTACGAGCGGGAAAGCTGCAGGATCTTTCCTCGAATCGTTTCCATGTTGTGGAGTCCTTATGCGATCACCGTGAATTCAGGGAGATGCTCAACCAGGTAGTCCTTGATGTTCCGGATTGCCTGAAGCTTCCAGAAACCGCCGTCGCCTTCGAACAGGGCGCATTCGGGGAGGCCTCCCTCCTTGCCCGATCTCATGCGGAAGATGAACTTTACGGGTTCACGACTCTGCATTTCGTAAATCTCCTTTCCGTGTCCTGCCTTAGTTCTTCATCCAGCCGGGTTTCTCAGGGAGTGAATTCGATGCAACCCCACCGTTCCCTCCATTGCCGTCTTCGCCCTCGGCATCCTTCATCTCTTCCTCGACGTCGAACGTGCGCTTGATATCGGCGTCTCTCAACTGTGTCACCATCGGAATAAGGTCTGCCTCGAGCTCCTTGGTGATAGGCGTGGGCGAAACAAATTTCAGGCTGTAATAGCGGCCGCGGTCGCCTTTATTTTCCTCGGTGGTAATGGTTGTCGAAAACTGCCAGAGGGGGCACCGTCTCAGGGCGATGGCCGAGAGGTACTTCTTGACGGGCCTGATGGAGGTTCCAGAGCAGGAAATCCAGAATGGAAGAAAATCGTCCTTCTGAACGCACAACAGATTCCAGGTTTCGTCACATGCGGGCCTGGTGTTTCCATTCCAGCCGGCATTGACACAAACCGGATTCAGCATGGTTTTGCCGCCATTCATCAGCTGCTTGACGCACACGGGAGATGGGGGATTGTCGATGCTGCTGTCTGGATGCATAAAATCGGCCGATCTACAGAGCGGCTTGTCGCTTCCTTGATCCGCCCTGTTCCAAAGCACCCGGCCCCGCATGGCCTTGATGACCACAATATCGAGATCCTCGAATTCATCTCCCGTGAGATTGATGAAGAACTTCCCGGGAGTTCCTTCCTTGCTGGTGGGTTGCACAATCTTCATTCGGGGAATGACGAAGGCCGAAGAATCAATCCCTTCAAAGCCAGTGAACCCCTGAAGCTCCTCGGGGATCTGTAAATCCATGGGGTGACGAAGGGCCGGGGGCAAGGCTTCCTCCTGCAGCGGATAGGGCTTGTCGCCCTGCATCATCACCGGCGCCTGCTCGTTTGTTCTTGAGGCTTTTGCTGTTGCCGTTACTGCTATTGCTGCCATGTTATTCTCCTTTTTCCTTTTCGGTTTCGTCGGTGGGTTCGGTTGGCGCCAGGATCCAGGGCGCAACTCGCTCGAAGAGCATCGAAGTTTTCAACACATCATCCTGGCAATATTCCAGGATTCTCTGATATTCCCCTTCCTTGTAGAGTGGGTAAACGTCAGCACCGGACATGCCGTTGTACTTCGCTCCGATCCCGAATCGCTTGAGATACCAATTCAGCGATTTGTATTCGACCTTCCCGGAAAACAGACTGCGGTTTCCGAGGACCTCTATCAGGTCGATATGGTGTTTCGTTTCAAAGCGTCGGCTCAGAGCCTCATAGAGCGCGGGGGGCACGGACACGTCCTGGAGCATGGCGCGACGGCGCAGGATCTGCATCTCGAATGATTTTCCGTTGAAGCTGACAATCGGGATTCGTTCCTTGTAGAGGTCACGCAACCACGCCCAGGCCGAGGCCAGGAGATTGAATTCTGCCTCTTCATTCGGGGCGAAAATGTTTCGCTTGAATTCCTTTTTCGTTCCATTGCTCAGATGCCCGACGAAGGCGCACACCATGCACAGATCGGGGTCGAGGCTCATGGTATTGTCAACGGATGCCTCGAATTTGGCGCGTTCCTCATCCATTTTTTCCTGAATCTTGAAGCGGTCCTTGAGATTCCCGAGCTTCACGGCAGCTTCGTCAAACTTTGGCCGCAACTCTTCGGGGAGGTTTTGGAGCGGGATGGTTTCAACATCAAAAGTTGCCCACGTCATGTTGCTCATGCCACACCTCCTTCTTCAACCGGCATGCCGTCTACGGCGACGAGCGAGCCTTCATAGATGTGGAAGCCGTCAGCTTCCGGTTCCTCAGAGACTTTCGTGCACCATATTTGGAGCCCTTTCTCCTTTGCGAAATTGAGAAGGGCCTCCTGGCCGGACTTGTCGAGCTCGGCAAAGCCGATATCCACGGTCAGGATTCCTATTTCAGGATTTTCGGCAGCGCAGATCCCGCAGGAGACTTCGATCTGTTCCCGCGTCGAAGCCTGGCTGAGAGGAATGTTGTTGTAGGTCACTTCGCCGTTATCGAATCCCAGGCCTGCAACCGGGAGCCCGGCCGCCTGGATCAATTCGGTCTTGTAGACCTTCAGGTTGGTGAGGCGGTCTGACAGGAATTGCGAGTATTCAATTCCTTCTGAAAGAACTTTCGATTGTACGCCATGCTGTATTACCAGATGGGCGATGCGGTTGGTTTCATCGGCGGCGGCAATGCGGGCATCGATCTCCTGGAAGTCAGGGTCAACAAGCTGTTCGATTGCCAGGCGGCACCCAGCTAACTCGCCATCAAGCTCTTGATGCTGCATCACGACGACTTTGCGGTTGTCCCTGAGTTTGACCAGCTCGTTTTCAAGTTCCGCAATCTTGGCATCGATTGTTTCAATGCTGCGTTCCATGGTTTCGAGTTTGGAGGTGCCTTTTGCGAGGGCCTCCCGCTGCTTGTCATTGGCGGATTTCTCAGCCTCCAGGGCCTGCCGCTCGGAAAAGAGCTCCTTTACGCTGACCGGCTGGGTCTCATCCTTGCCGGGAGGGATCTGACCGGCGATGGATTTCAGGGCCCCCTCGAGCTCCTTTACCTTGCGGTTGGCATCGGTGCGCTTTTCGAAGAGATGCTTGTAGGCCTGATCAAGCACGGTTACCGGATTGTGCTCGAAATCGATTCCTTTGGTGGGCAGACCGGTGATCTCGACAAACTTTTCGGGATCCACTTCGATCTTCACCATGTCCTGCAGCACCCTCACCTGCTCATCGGGGCGCAGGCGCATGAATTCCAGCGGGTTGCGGGCGCGGTTTCCGAGCTTGGACGAGAGGAACTCCTGGGGCTTGCTGGCCTTGAAGCCCTCCTTGTTTTGGACCTGAAGATACTCCCCATTGGGGGTGATGCGGCGGGTGACAGTGAACTCTCCGAGGTCAAGAAAAACTTCCCCGTTTTCCTCACCCTCCCGGATTGGCTTGGAGGGAATGCAGCCCTTCCCGCCGAGACCCATCCAGATTGCATCCAGGATGCTGCTTTTTCCCTGCCGATTCTTCCCGGTGAGTTTGACTATGGACTTATCGCCGGGCTTGATAGTGACCGCTTTAAGGGCCTTCACGGCCCTGGCCTGGAATTCAATGATATGCAGAGCTTTCTTCATGCCATCGCCTCCATCTGACGGCTCACCCATGCGGATCAAGCCACTGGCACGTTATGTGACGCTTGATTCCCTCTCGTACAGATTCCCGTACACAATGTTGAGTAAATTAAATAACAACCGTTTCATTTGGTTCGGCCTCCCTGGGCGTGATCCCCGCGGGGCGGGGCAACCTGAAACTGAGAGGGTTGGGGGTGCGGTGCGTCGGGTTATCCAGGCCGCCGCTTTCGTGCCCATCCCGGAGGCGGGTAGTGGTGGCAAACGGCCCAGAAACTTTTGTCACTCACTCAAAAGGTCTCTCGGGTAGGACCTGACCAGGGAACGACCATTCTTGCCAGCGGCGGTCAACCCGCAGGTAGACATGGCCTGCCAACAACCCAGTTTCTAACCTAGCAAGCTGCCGACATCCCGAGAGCGCCTTTTCAATGAGCAATGAGCTTTCAGCCAACAGCGGGCGTGTGATCTTCTGGCGGCCCCCTGGATCAGCAAGACGGAAGAAGCCGTTTCCGCTGTTGGTGAGGTAGAGCATAGGACAATGCGTCCTTTATGTCAACACCCAAAAAAGACAATATGTCCTTTGATCTGAAACGGCTCATCCTGGAGGGTGATGGATGGTTGGATGGCTGACGGAAAAGAAATCCGAGGTGAGCAGATGCAAATCAGAGCGGGATGCTTTTGACTCGGAGGGGGTGTGAGATGGGGGAGGTACTGCGATAAAAGATGGTTTGGAGATCTTAGGTTTTGGAGCGGACTATTTCTTCATATTGTTCCCGAGAAAGCGGGCATTCCAGTAGCTGGTCGAATTCCCCAACCGACAGCTTTAGTTGGCCGGCCATGCTCTTGTAGGTCTTGGGAGGGATTGGTTTCTTTCCTTTCGGCACGGTGATTCTGGCCACCTTCATTTTGCCCAGTCTGTACCATCCGTTCAACTCCCCGCCTTTTTTGAATTTAATTCCCAACTTGTTTTCGCAGCACCGCTTCACGTCTTGAGAATGAAAATCAGCGTTTTTCATCAATCACCCTGGTCTGCAGGAATTGCTTTACATTGAGCCACTCCGACGAAAAATCATCATCTTCCATCAGGTCGTCATAGAGAGTTTCTATTTCTATTTTGAGGGCCCGCAGGGCTTCCATGGAATCATCGCCGTATCCATACACCGGAAGGTCGGCGGAACGGGCAATGAACCCTTCCCCATCGGGTTCGAGAATCACTTGGATGGATTGCGATAGAGACTTGGTGATTAGGCGATCTATTTTCAACGCCATGGTAGATGGATAACAAATGAGCGCGGAGCGATAACCCAAAACGAATCCCTGTGTCAGGCTGTTGTATTTCAGTGCCAGAGCATAATCGTTCAGGGATTGTGCAATACGCGCAGGCCTTGGGTCAACGATGTTAGTGAACATTCTTCCCCTTTTCATGAGCCATCATTTCCCGGTCATAAATGTCGGCTTTTTCATTCAACCACTGGGCCAAGGACCTTGCTATTACAGGATTGAGAGCGATACCAAATATTACGTCACGAATCAATGCCCGTTTTTTGTCTTCTGCTGTCGGGGATTGGCTCAAAGTCCCATCCGGCATAAGATCGAAAGTTTGAGTTTTGGGAATGGACGGACGTTCATGATAGAGGTTGAGCACAATTTCTCCATGGGGGTTGACCCCGCCATATCCTCCACTCACTGCGTAAACGTGGAATCCCGGTGATATTTTGTATTCAAATGAAATCTGTTTTGGTTTTTGTTCCGACATAAATCACCCCCTATGCCTGTTGTGTTTCAACGCAAATCCTCGTCAGTCAATGATTTATCTCTTCGCCCAGCGCCTGGAGAACCCGAAACATTCCCCCACCCTCAAGCAACTGGGGCGAGCGGCGGCCGCACTTGGCAAGAGGCTCATTCTGGAGTTCGCATGACCTACAACTCCCGCCCCAGCCATAGCACCTTGCCGATCACGATCAAGTCTTCTGGCCGGTAAGGCCCTCTGCCGATTTTATCGCCGTCTCCGGTCAGCAGGATCAGGCCACCGGGTTCCATTCCGATCCGCTTGACCATTACCTCTTCGCCGCTAATCACAACCACAGCCATGATGTTTCCCTCCCTTAGATCCTTCTGACTTTCATCCACGAGGACGTAATCCTTGTGAAGCAGGGTGGGCGCCATACTGTTGCCTTTCACCTCCATCAGCTTCATGTGATTGGCCTGGCCCTTTCGGTTGAGCCATTCCGTCCGGAAGCTGTAATACCGCTCCACATCCGGACTGAGATCGAGCGATCCATCTCCAGCCGACAGAAAACCGGTTATTTTTGGAATCATGGTGAAATGCGGGTCGCAGAGATGTTGGACATCCCGTTTCAGAATTTCGCTTGGGTGAAGCTCAAGCTTGGAGGAGACCATATCGATGTGCCATGAGTTCCAGCGTCTTGTACCCTTTAATAGTTTCCTGAATTCGCTTTCGTCAATTTGACAAGATATGGCGAATGGCTTGTATTTTATTCCCCTGGAATCAAGGACGGACTTAACCGTCGCTCCAATTACCGAATCAATCTGAGATTTTCTCGTCTTAGTTTCCATGCTTGCCATTAGGACAGAATGTCCCATTCAAATCAATCGGACAATGCGTCTTTTTTTACTTGAAATGCATGGACAGTATGTCCTATTCTTTTATCACTATGACATCGACTGAAGTTTATGAAAGGTTTAAAAGGGCTCATGGAACACACTCCGGCGCTGCAAGAGCACTAGGGATTGATCCAAGAGTCTACAGACGGTGGCGTTCGACCGGGAAGCTCCCGAAGTTCGCCAAGAAGTATCTGGAACTGATGCTGTCCAAGGCCGGCAACGGCAACGGCGCGCCGGAGCCGAAGGCCGCCGAGGAAAATGACGCGGGTTAGCCTAGTGGTCAGGCTCGGGTCTCATAAGCCCGGTTACATGGGTTCAACTCCCATACCCGCTTCCAGTTAGCCAGTGCATCACTCCTGCGCGCCCCGTGACTCCCGGCACGAGGGCCAAACGTGATCCGGCCGGGAACCATGCTCCCTCCACCGCCGCGGACGTACACTGTGTGACGGCCAGTAGCAGCCGACCACGGCGCGCAGTCTCTCACTCTCGGAGAGTGCCACGGTCGCAGCTTGCGAAGCGCGGCGGGAGCTCGACACACCCCAGCCCCGGGAATAGACCGCTCGGGGCTGGGTTTCCTCTCCACTGACAAGGAAAGGAATCCGAACCGATGACCTTTTCCGATCTGCCGAAGTCCACGGAAACCACTTCGATCAGCATTCCAACCTGGCTTCTCGAGCTCGTTGACGAATACGCAGTCCGGTCCGATCTCACCCGTTCGGCTTTCATTTCCCGCTCCATCCGCAAATACCTCCTGCTCAAATACGACAGCCCAAAGCTTTGGGCGATGCTCTACCAGAAACATGTGGAGACGTCTTGTGAAGAACTGTGATCCGGCCACAAAGAACAACAGTATCAGATGGTGACTGTGCTCTTCTACCTGGGCATTGCGGCGATCCTGGTCCTGGTTGCCCGCAACCTCTACCTCGAATGGCGACGAGAGGAATGGGACGATCAAAACTTGCTATGATCCCGTGGAGAAATGCGAATGAAACCCATCAATATGCTGAACATGAAATCGATGATCGAAGCCATGGCCAGAATGAAACCTATGACCATGGAAGAACACGCCTCTGAAGAGACTTCGCCACACCTGCCAGGCGAAAGAGATAATTCCAAGAAAGCTAGACAGCATCGTTGTCATCGGAAAGTGCGGGCTCGAATCGCGGCTGCCAGTCGGCGCCATAATCGCAATAGATGAATGATGAGAATCTGACATGGCCATGCCGGACTTCGACCGACACATTGATTATGCCGCTTACTACGGCCAGCACGTCGCCAAGGCCAGGATCACCGGCGATCAATTAACCGGTCTGTGCCCGCTCCACCAAGAGAAGAAACCGTCCTTCTCGGCGAATGTCAAAACGGGTCAATGGATCTGCCGTTCAGGTTGCGGATCCGGGAATGTGATCGACTTTCACGCCAAGCTCCACAACATGACCAACCAGGAAGCCGTTGAAGACCTCAAGAAAAAGTACCTCCCTCAAAATTCATCCACGCAAAAACCCGCCAGGAAAACCCTGAGCATCAAAACCCTCGAGGAACTCTCCCCGCTGCCGGAACAGGCCGTCGAATACCTGACTACCAAACGCGGCTGGTCGCGGGAGATCATCGAGAAGTACGGGATCAAATACCACGACAAGGGCAGACGCAAAGCCATTGCTATCCCGGTGTTCACAGACGGGGAGCTCGTCAATATCCGGACCTATGCGCCGGAGACCCAAAACAAGATCATGTCGTGGTATGAGAAAGGCCCAGACAAGATCAAGATCACTTACGGAGAAGCGCGGCTCTATCCCGAAGAGATGATCGAGCAAGCCAGGGCGGCCGGGAAGCCGGTGATTCTTTGCGAGGGGGAGCCTGACGCGCTGTGCGGGTTGTCGAACGGTCTCTATTGCGTGACTCAGACCGCGGGCGCGGAAACCTGGAAGGACCACTGGAATGCCAGGTTCAAGGGCCTCGAAGTCCTCATCTGCTACGACCACGACGAGTCCGGCCGCAAGGGCGCCGAACGGGTAGCGCAGCATCTGCCCCACTTCGCCAAATCCGTATCGGTGATCCAATGGCCTGACTGGATGGAAGACAAGGAGGACCTTACCGACTGGTTTGTCAAATACGGCAAATCGGCCGATGAACTGCTGCTGGTACCGCGATCCGAAATGCGACCGCAGACCCGGGAACAGCGCAAGAGTTTCCTGCCCGAAGACATTGCCACCGAGCTACAAGCCCTCAGCGAAAAACATGCCGTGATCATGATCGGAGGAAAATGCCTGATCATGAACCATGAGCATGATCCAACCTTTAACCGCCCCACCATTACCTTTTCGACCATGGCGGATTTCCGCAAATGGTACGCCAACAAACGATTCTGGATGGCCAATGGCAACGGGAAAGCGAAGCAATACAACCTGGCTGAAATGTGGATCAAATGGGAAGAGCGGCCGCAATACCGGGGAGTGGTGTTTGCACCGGGTGAATACCATCCCGAATACTATAATCTCTACCGAGGCCTTGCGGTAGAACCTCAAAAGGGTGATTGGTCGCTCATGCAGGAACACCTGTATGAAAACATCAGCAGCAAAAACATGGAGGTCTACAAGTATCTGCTTTCCTGGATGGCTCAGACGGTCCAACAACCGGGGGGAGAGCGGCCGGGAATATCCATCGTCATGCGAGGCGATCAAGGCGTCGGGAAGGGTGCCTTCGCCAAATATTTTGGTACCATCTTCGGACCGCACTACATGCACATTACCCAGGCAGGGCAGCTGACCGGAAGATTCAATGCCCACACCAAGGATGTTTTGCTGTGCTTTGTGGACGAGGCCCTGTGGGCTGGAGATAAAGCGGCCGAAGGAGTGTTGAAGGCCTTGGTCACCGAGGATTACCTGATGGTCGAGCCAAAAAACAAAGATCCCTTCCCCATCAAGAATCACATGAGGATCATTATTGCCTCGAACAATGACTGGGTGGTCCCCGCCGCGATCAAGGAACGGCGGTTTTTCGTGATTCAGGTCGGTGACAGAAAGATTCAAGATACCAAGTATTTCAAGGCTATCTCCCGGGAACGGAAGAACGGAGGCCAGGCGGCCATGCTCTACGACCTGCTTGACCTCAACATCAGCAATGTCGATCTGAGAAAATTCCCGAAAACGGAAGCTCTCTTCGATCAGCAGATGCAGACCGCCAACACGGCAATCAAGTTTTGGTTTCATCGGCTCACTAATGGGAATCTCAAGGAGTCGGATGGTGGTTGGATTAACTTTGCACCCATGCCAACCAGGGATCTCTACAACAGTTACGTTGACTATTGCCGGATGCTCAATGAGCGATATCCGCTCATCAGTTCTCATTTTATCAAAAAGATACGGTCGGTTTGCCCTGAGATTCACGGGTCCAGGCCTTCGGAAAATGGTAGCAGAATCCAATGTTTGCACATCCCGGATTTGGATGTTTGCCGGAAATTGTTCGAGATCGCTTTCAATCAGAAGGTGGAATGGGACACGTCTTAAATTCTGTTTATTTAATAAAATCAGGTAAATGTCATGGTGGTAAGGGTCCCGTCAGGGTGGCGTCAGGGCAACTATTTCTATATTTCTGAATAAATTCAGGTAAATGTCATGGTGGTCAGGGGAAATGACAAATCAAAAAAGCTGGGGAAAAATTTTTAGATGATGACAAAAAACAACAACGAAATGATTTTTTTTGCCCGAGGTAGAATTTTCACCCTGACCACCCTGACCACCCTGACAAGTTACTTATATTATTATATTTTATAAAAAAAAGAGAGAGAGTTTACCCTGACGCTACCCTGACACCACCCTGACCAAAATGGGTTTGGAGAAGAAAATGGATTTCGCACAAGTCAAGAACCAGATCGAAACAGGGGTTTCCATGGAAAGCACCTCGGAAGACAGCAGCGCCGTTATCCCCGAGGATCAACCCCGCCATGATCAGCCAGACCGTCTACCTGTGCTCCAACCCATCTTCGATGCTCACGACCTAGTGGCGGACCTGTACGACCAGATACCTAAGGAGAACAGGTGGAAGCGCCTGGCGATGAAAAAGGCCCTGAAGGATCGCCGGGTAATCACGGCTGAAGACGCAGTGTCGGAACAATGCCGGATTGTGCTGGATGGCAGGCAGTCAGAAACCGCGCGAAAACTGGCGGGCGAAAGAATCGCCGAGGGAATGCGATACTGGCAGCAACTCATACTCGGAAGGAGCTGATGAATGAAGATCCTCGCTCTTGACTGTGCCACAAAAACGGGGTGGTGCCTGCTGGACGAAGCCGGCAAGATCATTGAATCAGGCGTCCAATCCTTCGAGAAGCGCCGAGGGGAATCAAACGGCCTGGTTTTTCTCAGGTTCCGTAACTGGCTTGGGAAGTTGATTGAATTCCGGCCCAGTGGAGCTCAGCTCCTGGTGTACGAGCGTGCTCACATGCGTGGCGGTGCCGCGACGGAGCTGTGCGTTGGCCTGCAAACCCGCGTGCAGGAGCTGGCCGCCGAACGAGAGATTGAATCCCTTCCGGTCCCGAGTACTACCCTGAAGAAGTGGGCAACGGGCAGCGGACACGCCAACAAGGTTGCCATGATCCTGGCGGCGAAGAAGTATCTTGGCCGAAACCCAGAGGACGACAACGAGGCCGACGCCGTGCTCTTGGCTCGGTACGCCTTCGATCAGTACGGAAATGGAGGGGGGGAACTCTGATGCAAGACCACGGAATCGGAAAAGCAATTATACGCAATGCAGGGGACCAAGGGGCATACAACCGACTAATCCAATGGGCTCAATTCAACGATCAAGTCATGGAACATATCCTTCAGTACACCCTGCCTCAGTATGGTAATCCAGCCGGAAACGAGCAGGTGGATGAATTCTAGGTCGAAGACTGCTTCCAAAACATGCTCCGCTACGTCAACCGGCGCAAGACGAATCTGAGGGGGAACCGTGAAAGGCTTCGAGATCTCATCAAGATTGCCCATTACGCAAGTTTCGCCTACGACAAGCTTAGAGCCGAGCTGCAGGAAGGAAACGTTTACGATGTCGATCAATAAGTTTCAACTACGCGATCTTATTGGCAGGACCCTGGCGCCGATGTACCTGAATACTTCACCGGCAATCGATCTCCTGATGGGGACTTGCGCACAGGAATCCCACATGGGAACCTACCTCAGACAGCTCGGAGGAGGTCCGGCACTCGGGATATTTCAGATGGAGCCATTCACCTTTCTGGATCTGCGGGCCAGGTTTGGGGCCAGGTTTGATGTGGCAGATCGGGAGCCTAAAGAGCTAGAATGGGACCTGCGGCTGTCAATCATCATGGCTCGGATCAAGTATTTTTAGTGTCCCGGCGCAATCCCGTCCACCCTGGAAGGGCAGGCGGCCTACTGGAAACAATGGTACAATTCCCCACGGGGAGCCGGGAAAATTGATGAATACCTCGCTAATTATCGGAAATACTGCCTCTAGGTAGCGCGGCCAGATGGAAAGAGTCAAGGCACGTACAATCTCCCTGCTGTATCGGTGGGTCCGGCGCCGGGAAGCCCGCATGTCTCCGCGGGGAGCATGGCCCGATACCGATTATCTATTTGTTCAACAAGGGATCGCATGCTGCAAAATTAGGGAACCGGATGAAGTCGATATCTTTGGTGAAGCATTCTGGTCACTGGAGGATTGGAAATGCGGCATACTCTGGGTCTGGGCAACGACCGATGCCACACAGACGGGATTGGATTCGTGGATACGCTTTCAGCGCTCAATCAAGCTCTCAGAAGCGAAGTTGAACAGTATTCTCCTCGACCTGCAGGACGCCGCCCACGCACGAGGAATCGTGTGATGAAGAAGCAGGAGAAAAAAACATACTGCCTGGGCCTGAAAGCCATTGCCGACTACATAGGAACACGCACCAATTCAACGATTACTGTCCGCACCGTGAGTCGGTGGATTCAAAATCGGGGCCTGCCCGTCAAGAAAATCGGACTATGGACGGCTGCCAGCCAGGACGATCTGGACAAATGGATGGATGCGTAATGTCTCAACTTGTCGCAACTTGTCGCTTGCTTTCCCGAGATGTCCTATGCACACTTAAATAATACAGCGGTTCAATGTGACCATATGAAGAGTAGGGCAAAAGCTTCGATTCTGAACGGATCGGAGCTTTTTGTTTTCGAGGGGATGCAGAATGCCGCCAGGAGTGGGTTTTGCTGTCTGAGAAGACGAAATCAAAGACCATGCCAATATCGGCAAAATCGAAGATGCGATAAGTTTTGGGGGAAATGTGACCTAAATTTCAGATTTTTTCGCTGAGTAGGAGATGAATTGCAAATCCATTGGGAAGTAGTGATCAGCGTCCTCGTTACCCTGGTGCTGGCTGTACAAACAGCCCTTTGGCGCCGTCTCGACAAGATGGACAAGCGCATTGATGGTAAGCTGGATAAAATTGAGTGCGAGAAGCAGATCATCACTTGCGAGAAACTTTGGTGCTCAAGGGTACAGAAGGATTTGGATGTACTGCATGCCAGAATCAGGGAAATGAAAGAAGAGTCTACTGTAGCGAGGAATGAACTCCGGGAGTACATCAAGGATATGCACGAAGGTTTGGTCGAGAATATAGAACAACTGTGGCACGTCCATCGTAATCATTCACACACGAACCTGCCCGCGGACACTCGGGTTATCGCTTCGAGGTTGGAGTAAAGAAGAAACAGGAGAGCAGGATGCTCAGCAAGAATGTGTCCCGAGAGGAACGGAATACTATCGAAGCAATCCATGCCAAGCGCATGCTGGTTGCCAGGCTGGGAGGATCTGCCGTTGCTGCCGAGATCGTGAGATCCGTTGAGGTTGAGGAACGGGTTGTCAGGGGAATAGCCCCAGGCCCTCTTCGGCTTAGCCTGATTGAGATAGCGAAATGGTGCGTGGGCGGCCGGCGATTCAGGATAGGGTGATATAATGGCAAGAAAGTCTTTCGACGATAGCAGGGTGGTGGAAGCGATAGACGCGAAACGCTGGCTTGAGGATTCATTGCATAACGACGAAGTGCGAGCGTTGCGCATTGTTTGCGGGATCGAGAGGCCAACCAAGGCTTACACTATTGCCTGGGCGCGGGAAGAATGCCGGCGCGCATGTCGGGAGTTGGCCGAGATCAACTATCTGATGAAAATTGCCAAACGGGCAGTCGAGGAACCGAAGCTCAATGACCTGGATGTTAAGGCAATGGCCTATGTTGTCGAGAAGCCCAAGCAGAAGACCGAGGTCGGTCTGACTGGCAACATGGATATTGGCGGTCAGATGTCCGACGAGGAGCGAGCGGCGCTCAAAGAGGTGTCGGCTATGATGGCCAGGCGAGAGATTGAGCGGCAGGGAACCGTTGGGATAGGCGGGAACGATGAAAGCTGATCTGAATCCGAACAAGCTCCGCCAGGCCGATGCGTGGTATTGGGCCTACTACTCTCAGATCCAGCTTCATGGGAATTCTTTTAAGCTCCAGGGCCACGAATATCAAGTTGCCGTGCTCCAGGAAGAGGCCCGGCGGCAATGCGCCAAGAAGGGTGCTCAGATGTGTTTTACCGAGACCTGCGTTGTGCGGACGCTGCATGGCATGATCTACAATCGGTATCCACAGGGAGCGCTCTACCTGTTTCCCACCCAGGATGATGTGACCGATTTTTCGAAGGGCCGATTTGCGCCGTTGATTGCAGACAATCCCGAGACGGTTGGCCGGCATGTGGCCGATACCGATGCCGCGAATATCAAGCGTGTCGGCAAGGCAATGCTGTATCTGCGCGGTGCCCGGGCGACGAAAAAGATTGAAGGGACCAAGCGCACATCGAGCAAGCTGAAGTCTGTGCCGGTTGATTTGATCGTCTATGACGAAATGGACGAGATGGCGCCCGACATGATCGAGCTGGCGCGGGAGCGTGTCAGTCACAGCGAGCTGCAGCATGAGTTTTACCTGAGCACCCCGAGCATTCCCGACTTTGGGATTGACCGGCTTTACGGAGATAGTGACCAGCGAGTATGGATGATTCGCTGCAAGGCTTGCGGGACTGATACATGTTTGGAGTTGGAATTCCCTGAGTGTCTGCTCGAGACGGCAACCGGCCGCGTGATCCGTGCCTGCAAGAAATGCAAGCAGGAAATCCATCCTCGGGATGGTCGATGGGTTGCTCAGTATCCAGATCGAGCGAAAGACATGGTGGGCTGGTGGATCAGTCAGCTCAATTCCATGTATGTTGATCCCGGAACCATTCTGAGCCTCTACAAAGATCCGCCAAACGGGGACCTGAGCGAGGTCTACAATAGCAAGCTTGGCATGGCGTATATCGCGGCTGAGAACAGGCTGACCGTCAACGATGTGTACCGTTGCTGCTCTCAGGATGCCATGCTGACCAGTCATCCCGGGCCCTGTGCAATGGGTGTGGATGTTGGCAAGCAGCTCCATGTTGTGCTCGGGTTCCGGCCGAATGATCGGATGTGCAAGATTGCATGGGTTGGGCGCGTCTCGGAATTCAGCGATCTGCATGATCTTGCTCAAAGATTCCATGTTACCGATACCGTGATTGATGCGCTTCCCGAGACGCGGAAATGCCGGGAGTTCCAGGCAGCCGAGCAACATGCGGTCCATCTGTGCGAGTACAAGGAGCATCAGAAGGTTGGTCCCACGTGGACCACTGACGGCATTTGCGCGGTCAATCGTACCGAGATCTGCGATACGACTCATACGTTGGTCGTTGAGCCCGGCATGCTGGCGATCCCGAGGCGGAACCCTGAAATCGAGGAATATGCTTTGGAGATGTCCAACATTGCCAAGGTCCTGGAGGAAGATCCCGAGACGGGGCTGAAGGTCTATCGGTATCGCAAGTTGGGAGCTGATCATTATCGGCATGCGACCAACTATTTTGCGTTGGCGGCAACACGAATCGGCACCTATTGCCCGCGCACAGGAGAGAGAAATCGACCCGTGCGGCGCCGGGACGGGAGGGTGGTGTGATGGCAGTCGAGAGATATTCGATTCAGTATTGCGTGACAAACCAGCAACCGGAGAGCGACCAAATCCTCTACGCGGACGGTTGGGCAGAGGAAGAATTTCCGAGCGTCTCGTATTTTGTGGGGCGACTGGTCGAGCTGCTGGATAATCCGACCGTGGAAATCAGGGAGTTTCACATGGGCAGGCGGAAGGCAACACTTTCCTGGGGGGGGACCATCGAGCTGCCATAACCGGTAGTGTCGCCTCCGAGCAGGGGGCGTGGATTGAAACAGATACGTACGGGGCCTGGAAAGTCCATTGCAGGGCATTTCAGGCCCTATTCTTTTGGGGAAAGGACGCTGAAGAGGATGGGTGATCTGAAACGCTGGTATCAGTATGTTGATCGTCAGCCGGTCATGTGTGTGGCCCCGAAGGTGGACCGGACCCTTGAGCGTGGCGTCTTCGTGATCAAGCTCAACCAGGCCTACATGCTGACGGACCCGGTTATGGTTCGGGAGTTCGCCGCGATCATGGCCGACAGGTTTCAACTCGGGTTGCTCACGGTGCAGAGGTTTTCTGAAATCAGGTCCTTCCTGGAAGACGGCATTGATGAGCTCCTGGCCATGAAGCCCCATGATGCGATCCATGACGATGCCCCCAAGGTACTGGGTGAAGGAGAGCTCTTCATCGACGGCCAACGAATTTCCTTTGATGTAACCGACAGAGGGTTGATGAACTGATGGCTCCAATCGAAAATTACCGCACCAACAGGGCGCATGATCCGATACCGCAAGGTGAAACTCCCGCGGCGGAACCTTCCGGGCAGAACCCGCTTGATTCGCCCGAGTCTCAGAAGCGCCTGCGAAAGATCGAGGACTGGTGGTATCAGGCGCGGCAGGCTCAGGCTCTCAGCCGGTATGAGATGGCGCTTGATCAGGATTTCTATGACGGTCTGCAATGGCGGGATGAAGACAAACTTACGCTTCTGGGGCGCGGGCAGCTCCCGCTTGTTTTCAATCAGATCAAGTCTTCTCTTGATTGGATCATCGGGACCGAAAAGCGCACCCGGGTTGACAGCAAGGTGTTCCCGCGAGGGGAAGAGGATGTTCCATTAGCCGAAGTCAAGACCGAGACCCTCAAGTATGTCAGCGATGTCAACAAGGCCGGGTTCCATCGGTCTGCGGCTTTCCGGGATGCCACTATCGTCGGGGTTGGGTGGGTAGAGGATGCAATCCGGAACGATCCCACCGATGAGCCGCTCTACAGCCGGTACGAGTCGTGGCGAAACATCTGGTACGATCACCTCTCGGTAGAGCGGGACCTGTCGGATGCGCGGTACGTTTTCCGTTCGAAGTGGATGGATCTCGATCTGGCGATTGCCATGTTCCCCGAACGAGCGGCCCAACTTTCGGCGGCGGCATGGACTCACGATCTTTGGGGCAACGACGACGATGAATTTTACTGGCTCAACAACCGAATGTCAGCGGACGGTCGGATCATCACCAGGCAGAGCTACTTCGATGATGCCTTCAATTCGGACAATCGGCGCGAGCGGATGAGGCTGGTCGAGTGCTGGTATCGGGAGCCCGCCAAAGTGCAGGTCATGAGGGGGTTCCCCAGGTTCGAAGGGATGACCTTCGATCAACAGGATATCGTCCACCTGGCGGTGATCGAGCAGGGTCTTGCATCTGTCTATGATGCCCTCAAGATGGTCGTGCGATGCGCCATGTTCATTGGAGGGACCCTCACCGATCATGGGTGTCTGCTTCAGGATATGGCATCTCCTTATCGGCACAATCGGTTTCCGTTCACTCCGATCTGGTGTTACCGACGCGGCCGGGACAACACGCCTTACGGGGTGGTGAGGAACCTCAGAGATCCCCAGGAAGACCTTAACAAACGGCGCAGCAAGGCGCTCTTTATCTTGTCCACGAACAAGATGATTGCCGACAACAACGCCTTCGATGACTGGGATGAAGCGGCGGAGGAGGTGGCCCGGCCTGATGCGATCCTGAAGAAGCGGCCCGGCTCGGAGGTCAAGATCATCAACGAAACCGATATTGCCGAACGTCATGTCATGATGGAGGAGGCCGATGCTCGGTATATTCAGGACGCTTCCGGGGTGACTGATGAGAATATGGGGCGGCAGACGAATGCGGTCAGCGGCATTGCCATTCAATCCCGACAGAACCAGGGATCACTGGTAACCGCTGAGATATTTGACAATCTGCGTCTGGCAATCCAGCTTCAGGGCGAGCTGCAACTCTCCCTGGTCGAGCAATTTTACGACGAACCGAAGCAAATGAGGATCACCGGGACGCGGGGGCAGACCAGATTCATTCAGATCAATCAGCCACAGATCGATCCAGAGACCGGCGAAGAAGCGACCCTGAACGACATCACCGAGAGCCAGGCCGACTTCATCGTTTACGAGCAGGATTTCCGGGAATCCATCCGGATGGCGATGTTTGAAACGCTGATGAATCTGTGTGGACAACTTCCGCCGGAGGTCACAATCAACATTCTCGACCTGGTGATCGAGCTCTCGGATGTGCCTGGTAAGGATGAGATCGTTAAGCGAATTCGGAAGCTTAACGGCCAGGTCGATCCGGACCATCAGGAAGACCCGAATGCGCAGGCTGAATTGCAGGCCAAGCAGCAGCAGGAGCAGCAGCGGGCGCAGCTTGAGCAGCAAATGATTCAAGGCACCCTGGAAGAGCAGGCGGCCAAGATCAAGAAGCTTTTGGCCGATGTGCAGCTCATTTTGGAGAAGGCGAAGACCGAGGAGGTCAACCGGGAAACTTCGGCGATGAATACCATCATGAGCCACCAGGAACAGCAGGCGAACGAGCGGGACCGAAGATTTCAACGGACGCAATCAGCTATCGAGGCCTTGAATGCCGAGGCCGAGAAGGCAAAACCCAAACCAGGAAAGGAAGCCTAAATGGCGGACGAACACGATCAAGACCAAGGAACCCCGGAATTCACGGAAGCCGAACTGGCGCTCATGACCGAGGAGGAACGTAACGCAGTGCTGGAAAGCGGTCATGAAGATCGGAAAGCCGTTTCTGATCAAGAGGAGGTGGATGATGGCGAGAAAGAAGAAGGGCGCGGTGAAAAAGAAGCCGAAGGGCGGGAAGAAGTAGGCGGGGAAGCGGAAACGCCTGCTGGCAGGCAATCTCACGGCGCCTTTGTCCCATTTCTTCAGATGGGTGGTGGAGAGGATGAGATTCAGGCCAAACTCGATGAGCTCGACAAGCAGCTCTATGAAGGCGATATCGATATCATCCAGTACACCAAAGAGCGCGACCCGCTCATCCAGCAACGCACGGAATCGCGGATGGCCGCCAAATTCAATGAGCAGTCGGCGGAACAGCTTTGGAAGTATGAACAGAACCTGTTTTTCAGCAGCAACCCTGAATACCGGGATGATCCGGTATTGAACGGCGCTCTTCAGCGCGTATTCAGATCTCTTGACACTCAGGAGAATGCGGGCAAGACCGGCCTGGAATTGTTGACCGAGGCGCACAGGCAGGTGGAGGCCAGCCTGGCGGCACGGTATGGGGGCAGTGGTATCAAGAGCCCTGGGGCGGAACAGCAGAAGCAAGAGGCTCAACAGCAGAAGCAGTCATTGCCGAAGCATGACAAGTCTGCCAGGGACCGAGTGGTTTTGCCCAGGACGCTATCGGATGTTCCGGTTGCGGAAGCCAACGATACCGGACAGAGTGAATTTGAGCACCTCGATAATCTGTCGGGGATTGAATTCGAGAAAGCGCTTTCGCGCCTCACTCCTGATCAACAAGACCGCTACCTGAGGCAGTAACATGGCATTGTTCATGGACATGCTGCAAGGCGAATGGATCGACATTGATAACGGCCGGATCACGATTCAGATTGGCAAGAAGACCGGCCGACGAATCAGGCTGTCCGTTCGTGCCGGCAAGGATATTGTCATTTCACGCAAGCAAGAGGATGGAACACCGATGGAAACGACGAATCGAGTGAAATCTCGGGATCATTCCTGATAGACAGGGATTGTAAGGATATTGTGGAGCAGGGAAGGACATCCAACTCCGGGCGGATTGGCTCAGGAGGGCCTCGATTTCAAAATAGAGGAGGCCCAAAATGGCCAAGACGATTATCGGCTTGAATGACGCGAAAGCCGTCAAGCGGTATTCCGGCTATCTTGCCGTGGATATTGCGCGGACTTCGTACTTCAGCAGGAAATTCATGGGGGAGGGTGAGAATTCCTCCATGCCGATCCAGCGGCTCACTCAACTCGAGAACGATGCCGGGGAGCAGATCACCTTCGATCTGTCGATGCAGCTCAAGATGCAACCCATCGAGGGCGATGCCATTCTTGAGGGCAAGGAAGAGGCGCTCAATTTCTACACGGATCAGGTTTACATCGATCAGATGAGAGGTGGCGTCAACACCGGTGGGAGAATGACTCGCAAGCGCACTCTGCATGACTTGCGCGCTGTTGCCAGGAAGCGTCAATCCGAATGGTGGGCGAGAGTGTTTGACGAGCTCTTCTTCATGTACCTTTCCGGAGCTCGGGGGGTGAACATGGAATTTGTGTTTCCAACCACCTATACCGGGTTTGCCAACAATTCTTTCACGTCGCCCGACAGCGACCACATCATTTATGCTGACGGCACTACCAAGGGAACCTGTGAAGTCGGCAACACCATGGACCTGACTGAGATCGACAAGGCGGTTGCCTATGCCACGATGATGGGCGGGGGAATCCAGGAAATTCCCAAGATCAGCCCCATCAACATCGATGGTGAGAAGCATTACGTCTGCCTCATGAATCCCTGGCAGGTTTATGATGTTCGCAAAAACGCCTCAACCGGCCAGTGGCTTGACATCCAGAAGGCGGCCGCGGGGGCCGAGGGGCGCAGCAATCCGATCTTCAAGGGTGGTCTGGGCATGTACAACAACGTGGTTTTGCACGAGCACGAAGCCCTGATTCGGTTCTCGGATTACGGTAACGGCCATAACGTGGAGGCTTGTCGTGCCTTGTTTATGGGCACTCAGGCGGCTGTTTGCGCGTTCGGTTCACCGGGTTCCGGGTTACGGTTCGACTGGAATGAAGAGAGCCGCGACAACGGCAATCAGGCCGTTATCACCACCGCGACAATCTTCGGCATCAAGAAGGTCACCTTCAACTCGAAGGACTTCGGCGTCATGGCCATTGATACGGCGGCCAAGAAGCCGTAGTCCCGGCCGACTTGTAATTGCCCTTAGTTTTGCCCTCTCGTTCAAATGGGAGGGCTTTTTTGATTGCGGCTCAGGAGGGCCTTAGACCATGAAGGAGATTACATCATGGCTGCAACTTACCAATCGGACGTTTGTGCCTCCACCGCCGCTATCATTGAGCCTTCGGGTTCCGAGCTCATTGCCGTGCGCGGCGAGGTGGATGTGCTTAACACCCTGGCCATTAACGAGACTCTGCAGATGGTTCCTCTGCCTGCGGGGTGTGTGCCCGTGGACTGCATTCTTGACACTGACGACCTGGATTCCAGCACCGGGATTGTCATGTCGGCCGGGGTTATGAATGCTGACTGCAGCGATCTCACGAGCGATGTCATGATTACCGACAGCGCGATTGCTCAGACTGGCGGTATTGCTCGGATGGACACCAAGACCGGGCCGAGGACGGCGGTTTCGACCACCACTCTCCGTTATGTCGGCATCAAGGTTACTACTGCCGCAATTGGCATCAAGGCGGCCGGGACGGTTGGGTTGACCCTTTTCTACAAAGCCGCTTAGAGCTTAACTTTCTTCTTGCCTGAAAGGAGGTAAGGCCATGGCGTTGTTGACTTCTTCGTTGGTCAGCGACGGGACATTGGCAAAGGCCGGCAATTACAATGTTGTTTCCGTGAGGGGTGAAGTCTCGGTTGACGGGACCTCATGACGGGTGACATTATGAAGCTGGTTCCACTGCCCGCCAATTGTGTTTTGATGGACCTGTTTCTTGACACTGATGATCTCGACACCCATGAGACCCCCACCATCACCCTCGATGTAGGGATACTCAATGCAGCCGATGACGCTATCGAATCAGGTCAGGAATTTCTCTCAGCATCAACTATTGCTCAGGCCGGGGGAGTTGTGCGGGCTTCGACTTCCGTCAAAGCCTTGTGCCGCATTCCTCCGTCCATGAGCACGCGATACCTGGGGGTCAAAGTTCACGCGGCGGCCGAGACTGCTGCGGCTTCCGGCACCGTTGGATTGACGGCCACATACAGACTTGACGAACAGGTGATGTTTGATTCCGAAGCTGTAAGGCCTTATGCCAACAAGCCCACCTCGGCCAAAGCCGGGACTGTGATGATGGTTCGGGGTTCCGTGAGTCTTCCGGCAACCCTGAAGGCAACGGATGTGATCAGGCTTGCGGTCCTTCCGGCTCAGTGCGAGTTGATCGATTTCACTATGGATACGGACGACCTGGATGGCGGGGCGGCGCTCCTGGTTGACTATGGTCTGCTCACCGCCCTCGCTGCAGGCTGGGAGGATGATGCCGGGGCGAAATGGTATCGGCTGGGTTGGACCTGGGTAGACAACGAGAACGGCAAGCAGGCGACTTTGGACGGAAGCAATACGTTTCTCAGTTCTTCCACCTCCTCCAGGTCTGCCGGGATAACCAGGTCGTCACTCAAAACCGTTCCGCGGGCGGCATCATCGAGCGTTGATCGGTACTTCGCGGCTTACATTGCGACCAGGGCCGCGAACAAGGTTGCCGGGACGCTGGGATTCACGCTGAGCTATCGGTCCGTTTAGCTTCACGGGTTGACGGCTTATTGCTTGGCTTGTGAGAGGGGGACCGGGCTACGAACCTGGTCCCCTTTTTCTCGAAGGGGACCTCATGAAGAAGATAATCTGTTTCCTGATGATCATGGCGTTCTTGCTGATTGTCGGAGGATCTGTTCATGCCCGGGAAGATGGGCTCTTTTGGAAGAAAACGTATGCCGCGCTCAATGCGATTCCCGGGTTGCAGTCGGGGGATCGCGGTCTGGTGATCACCGATGATGGTGATGTGATCTTCTACACTTATGATGATGGTACCTGGACGGAAGTGGTCAAGATTGAGAAAACGGACGGGAGCGCCACGAAGGTTCTGCATGGTGACGGCACCTGGTCTGTTCCTGAATGACGAGGAATGTCATGCTGATTGAATGTTTGACGAAGAGAGAGGGGCCGACGAGGTTCAATCTTCACGGATTCCCCTATGAATTCAAGGCCAATGAATACGGGCATGCGGTCTGCCAGGTGAACAGTCGAGAGCATCGGGAATATCTGCTGAGCATGCCGGCCGATTTCCGGGAATATCAGCCACCGCAACCGCAACCAGCATTACCCGAGGAGATCAAAGTTGGCAACGGCAAGCGAGCTTATCGCAAACGTAAGACGACTCATCCAGGATGATTCCTACGGGGATGAAACCATTCTTGGGTTTCTAAATAATGGAATCACCGAAATTGCCGCATGGGACAACGACGATCCCAAGTTGGGGCTGGTGGGGAACATTCTGCTGCCTGCGCTGGAGACGAGCGCCGTTGTCACCACGTCGTTGACCGACGCCTTCGTTGCCTTGCCTGCCAATTATGCCAAGAACCTTTATCAGGTCACGTTTGCCGATCAGGTCTCTCCGATCAGCATACTTTCCAACCTGCGGGTCATGTTGGAGCAATGGGATGGGGACCTGACCAATGAAGGGCCGGTCGAGGATGTGACTGTTGTGGGGGGCAGGCTCTATTATCAGCCCATTCCCGCTGAAGCAACCGATTTAACCGTGTGGTTCTATCGGCTCCCGACGCTTCTGGTGAATTTCGATCCATCGGGCGAGAACACGGGTTTCATGGATTCAGGAGACACGACTTTTCAGGGCGACGACGATACTGGTTTTATTGATGCTTTGTCGGACGACATCCCGAATTGCCTGCCAACCTACCTTCACAAACCCCTCCTCGTAAGCTACTCGGCCAAGGAGATCTTCAACGAGATCGAAGACGGGATCGAAAGCCGGAAGATCAACACTGAACGTTACGAGGGAAAATATCAACAGGCTTTGGCCGCGCTTTACCGGGGCATCAAGCATAAATCCAAGCAGATTCCCATGGTGCGAAGGCATGCGCACTTCTTTTAAGGGAGGGGAGGTTCTTCGGTGAACCACACGATCTATCGAGGAGATACGGCCAACTTCCGGCTTGAAGTGGTGGATTACCTCGGGGTGGCCGTTGATGTTGACGGATGGGTGTTTGTCCTGTCCGCGGCCCGGAAACGGGGAGGCATGGTGGCTTTCACTTCGAACGGGGTCATAGAGGATAGCGCCAACGGGATTGTCAGCTTTATTCTCACTCCAACCAAAACCGCCACTGTGGGAAAGTATTTCTATGATGTTCAGGCCACTACAGATTCCAGTAATGTTTACACTGTGGCGGCGGGCGAGATCAACATTGTCCAGGATGTGACCCCGTAATAGTTGCAGGAGCTTGAATTTATGAAAATAAAGCCGTCCAAGCCTGGCAATAATCGCGTTTCTGGTACTACTCTTGTGATTACCATTCAGGGCGAATAATAATGAATGAGCTCTCCAGCCTCCGCACGGAAACAGGCAAGATCTTCGAACTCGACCCCAAATTGAGCCTGGGTCAGTTTGGTTTAGAAGCCAGGACCGGCCTCATCCACTATAAGGAAGCCTATCGCGATTCCGATCCATGGCTGGATCTCGATGAATCCTATTGCGAGCCAGGCGAGATCAAGGGCATTGGCAGGGTTCTTGTCTATCCGCGCCTCCCCAACATCGTCACCGTCTATCAGGATATCTGCGGCTACCAGATTCAGTCCCGCTCGAATCCCGATCACATCGCCAGGGTCGAGCTGGTCTCCATTGATGGGCAAGAGGTAACCGCTTGGCAGGACTCGGCGGCTCTCAAGACCAGTGTGAAAGTCCATCCATACCGCACGGGCATTTGGAAAGACTTCTCAGGCGCAAGCAAAGCCAAGTCTACAACGATGCGCTGGCGTGTGACTGAGCTGGGTAACGCCAAGAAAGATAGCCATCCGTTTGCATTCAGAGACCAGCCCGAAGCTTACAGTATTGCTGACCTGGCCAGCCTTGACCCCGAAGCGATGAAGAAGGCCAAGGTTGCCATCGAGACGGCCCGGACTCGGATCGACGACACCTCGTGGTACTGGGACGAGCTTATCCCGGCTGAGGCCAAGTTAGTTGACACTGACTGGCAGGTGGGGGCAGGTGAGAATGATGGATATGGGTGTGATTATGGTGGATATGACTTTAATAACAGTACTACCACAATCCCTATAGGTCGTAGCGATGCAGGGCAGAATTTTCATTTTTTTACACGCTTTACAAACATTACTATACCCAAAAATGCTACAATAACTTCATGTGTTCAGAATGTTAAAGCAAGTGGCAGTGAAAATTATGGCATCAACTTTTTGTATGGCTTCTATAATTATGACAATGTTAGTGCTCCAGCATCATGGCAAAATGTAGTTCAGTGGAGCCTAACCAGTACAATAACCCATAATAATATACCAGCTTGGTCAACAGGTAACTGGTACAGTACATCTCAATTAAAAACCATTGTTCAGACAATCTTCAATCGTAGCGGGTGGTCTTCTGGAAATGCAATAGGCATGCGGTATGTACTTTCATCTACCTATACGGGTGTTCTTCGATACTGCTATGCTTATGAAACAGCATCGGCATCTTCGCCCAAGCTTTCAATCACTTGGACACCGCCTGCCCTACGTGGGCACATCTATGTTCCAAACGTTTCCTGGCTTTCAAAATCACTTCTAAAACGAAGGGAGATCTAACAATGGCAGGTGTAATCGCGGTAGCCAATACCGCCGAGGTTGCCTTAACTGCTGCAACGGCCAAAACCGTGCTGCAATTGATCGCAGCGAGTAATCACCCCGTGAAGGTCAAATCTTGGGGAGTCTTCTTTGATGGGGTGTCTGTCACCGGGGAACCCGTGCAGGTGCGTCTGCTGCGCCAAACCGATGCCGGTACCATGTCAGCCCTCACCCCGGTTGAGCGGAGCATCACCGGCGTAACGCTGCAAACCACCGCGCAGCACACGGCCACGGCGGAACCCACGGCAGGCAATGTCCTGGCCGCGCGAGAGGTCCATCCCCAGGGCGGCTACCAGGAGATTTTCCCGGCAGGCGATGAGATAATTATCGGCTCGGCCGGTCGCCTTGGCATCGAATGCACCGCCCCGGCCAACGTGAATGTGCGCGCTGAGATCGTCTTCGAGGAATAGGCCATAATGAAGACGTTGCATCCTTCATCAAAATTCCGAGTATTTGCGCCCCTACCGGCGCGAACAAGACCAATGCGGATAGAGTATTCGGGTTTGGTGAATGTGGTTCTAAGCCCGGAGCATTCTGAATCCAGGGTAGTGGTTTCATCCCTGGAAGAATTGCTGCTGGCTTTGTTGCCTGAGCACAGTGAGAGCAGGACTGTTGTGGAGGCTGGAGAGGTCCTGCTGGCTTTGCTGTCCGAGCACACAGAATCCATGAGTTTGGTCATTCCAGGGATAGTTTCTGTCAATTTTGATGTGACCGCAGAATTGTCATTCAGTTTAGGCATTCCGGCCGATCTTGTTTTCAGTCTTGTACCTGAGGCGGTTTCAAGCATGACTTCCATGGATGACTTCTTTAAGGCTTATAGTGCGATTCTTTACAGGGAATCCGTCACAGCCACTTTAATGCCCACACATCCAAGGATTGTTTCGTTGGTCAAGTATAGAGTGGGGGCGTGAGTTATTGAAACACGACAGGAGAAAAAATCATGGCAAAGCTGGTTAATGAAGGGGAGAACAGGATTCTCAACATTCTGCTGGGGGCGACCGCAGTAGATTCCAACCTTTACCTCGGTCTCTACACCAACGAAACCGAACCGGCTGAAACCGATGCCCTGGCGCAAATCACCGAACCTTCTGAGAACGGCTACGCCCGCAAGACCCTGGCGCGTGGGAGTTGGGACATTTCCGCTGATCTGGCAAGCTTCGCCCAACAGACCTTCGCAGCCACCGGCGCCTGGGGCAATGTCTATGGTTACTTCATCGCCACAAGCAGCGACGGGACCGGCAAGCTCATGTTTGTCGAGCAGTTCACCAATGGGCCTTACAATGTCCAGAACAATGGTGACGAGATCAAGGTAACACCTAGTGTCAGAGCTGCGTAGGCAGAGGAATCAATAGATCATGGCGAAGAGCATTTCCATCTTCCGTGGGACAACCGGACTGAACAACAAGATCGATCCAGCGCGATTGAGGTTCGATCCCGAAGCTGGAGTGCAGGACCTGGCGGAAGCCGTGAACATTGACATCGATTCCAGTGGGCGACCCTCCCGGCGCAAGGGATATGGTTTGCTGAGGAGCGATGCCGTGCATAGTCTCTGGTCGAATGATGAGGTGTGTTATTACGTTTCCGGGGCGTCTCTCTATCAACTCAATTTGGATTGGTCGAGGACTGGGTTGAGGAGTGGTCTTACGCCGGGAGTTTCCATGTCCTTCTGCAATCCCGATGGCGGAGAAAAGACCTATTATTCCAATGGGTTTGAAAACGGGGTGATCGCCTCAGGGGTGAGTTCGGCATGGGTCGGTTCGGCGTATGTCGGTCCCACCGCAATCTGGAAGATTTCGACAGTTCCCCCCGTTGGTCATTTGCTGGAGAGCATCGGCGGCTATATGTTGATTGCCGAGGATGATGTGCTTTGGTACTCGGTGCAGTTTGCCCATTCCTGGTACCGTCCATCCCGGGATCGCTTCCAATTCGAGGGCAGGATCAGCCTGATGAAGGCGCTTGATGACGGCTTATGGGTGAGTGACGCCAAGGCCACGTATTGGCTCGAGGGACTTGATCCGATGCAATGGAAGCGCAACCTGAAGGCCAATTATCCGGCCCTGGCAGGCAGTGCCGCGTATTTTGACGGCGCCCTCCTTGGGGACGGAAACCTTTACGGCAGATGCGTTATCTGGACGACTCCGAAAAACGGGATTTGCATCGGGGGACCCCAGGGATATTTTGCGAACCTCACGCAACGCAAGCTTGTTTATCCGGCCTGCAACAGGAGAGGGGCCGGGTTGGTCATTGGCGACCGATATGTTTGCGCGATGGAGTGACAGGGATCATGAACCGGATTTGTCTTGCCATGAATCTTCCGACAGGCGCTGTTTCTCAGTATCTCGACTATGATTTCAATTCAATGTGCACGTTCAATGGAATTCCCCTGGCTGGTGGAGACGAAGGCATATTTCAGCTCGACACAATCGGGGGAAGCAATGGAAGACCCATTCAAGCATGGTTCAAGCTCATTACCAGCGATTTCGGCATCGCAAACCTCAAGCGTGCGCGAAAGCTCACAATCGGTTACGAATCGAGCGGGGACTTGATTTTAACGGTCTATGCCGACGAGACCAGGACCAGGTATTATCCTCTCAAGCCCATTCTGCATGGCAAGGCCCCTCAGCAGGGCAACGTTCTTTATGGGGCCAGGGACGTTTACGGCAGGTACTGGTCGTTTTTGGTGAAGAATGTTGGCGGCGCCGATTTCGCGGTTGATGCGATAGCGATTGCTCCGATCATTTTGAACCGCAACAAATGATAGATCGCCCCTCGACTGGGGGGCGCAGCTTGAAATCCTTTCAAACAGGCGGGCTGTTAAGCCTGCGTCACAATCCAACCGGCTCAGGAGGGCCTTCGCACAAAGGAGGTCCTCCCGAGTGAAAAGTATCAATCTATCCAAGGTGCTCACGGGCGTTATCGTTGGCTGTTTTTTCCTGGCCTGCTGTTCCGCCTGTGCTTCTCTCAAAACCTTCAACACACGGCCGGCCGGGTGCGAAGAATCGGTGATCTATGACTATGTGCCGTATCCGATAGTCGTGAGCATCATCGAGACGGATGCCGTTGCCAGGATCGCCGCCAACAATCCTTCCTTGAAACCATATCTGGTCAAATTCTGTTCAGACATGCTTGTGCTGTTGAACAGCGGGGTTTCGATCACCTACCTCGACCTGGCCAATTTAGCGTGCGATCAAATCAAGTGGGCAAATGGATATGCCGGTTTGACCGTGATGGTTGCATCGGAGATCCTGGCGCCAATGAATCAAGCGTTACCCATCGGTTCGTGTGATCAAGCGTTTCTCGTGACTCATTTCCAGCGTCAATTGGACGCTCTGGGAGGTCTGCAATGAACAAAAATGCAGTAACGAAGAATTGGCGGACGACTCTTATTGGGTGTGCCATGGCGGTTTCCAACACAGGTCTGAGTTTGATGGCGACCGGTGTCGTTGACCTGCAAACCCTGTTGCTTTCGTGTTTTTTTGTAGCGCTTGGGGTTTTTGCCAAGGATTACAACGTAACCGGGAATTGAGGGGTGGGTGACATCCATCATATTCATGCGGCCCTGAGGGGCCTTCAACGATGACAGTTTTGATTGTTACAAAGGAGACCTTCCATGGCTCGAAAATTTTCGACAGCACTCAGGAATGCAATTCTTGGCGCTAACGTCACCACGGGGGCGCTGACTACCATCAGCTCCTCGTCAACCGGCAACAAGATTCTGGACAGCGCCAACGGCATGAAGATCTTTCAGCCGGGAGATAAGATCTCCGTTCCGGCCGCGTTGATTGCTGGAGGCTATGGCACTGTTGTAACCGTCCAGACGGATGGATCGTATCTTACAGTCAGTGAGACCTGTGAGGATCAGAGCGCCGGCAGCGAATACACCGTGAGCCTGTGCAATCGGCGGGCATTCCGCGACATCTTTGCCAACGGCATCCTGGAAATCTATTCCGGCAGCCAGCCCGCCGACGCCGACACCATGGAGAGCGGCACGAAGCTGCTCAGGATCACGGCGACAAGTGCGGCGGTGACTCCCGGTGTGGCAACCAATGGATTGAATTTTGATGCTCCTGCTGCCGGGGTGTTGTCAAAGGCCGCGGGAGAAATCTGGTCCGGAGTGGCCCTTGCTACGGGCATAGCGGGATGGTTCAGATTCTACACGAACATGTACCATACCGGGTCCGGCACGGACAAGGTAAGGTTTGACGGGTCAATCAGCACCTCGGGAGCGCAGCTCAATCTATCGTCGGTTTCAATCGTTGAGGGAGCCACCACGACGATTGATACGTTCACGATTACGTTGGGAGCGTAATAATCATCAACAAATGCCCCACAGACAATCGTGGGGCATGGAGTATAAATAATGTCAACTCCGTCGATACTACGTAATTTTGAGTCTGAGACTATTGGAAATACTCCATCGTTTATGACTCGTACTGCGTATGGTGATACGGAGAATTGCGTTGTTGCTTCTGGTGGTCCATCAGGGTTTACTAAAGTACTGAAGGCTACTGCTGCATCGGGACTTGGTTTATCTACGTATTTTGTAGATAATGTTGCTGATCCAGCTAATACTAATTACTGTAATGCTGTTTTTTTGTTTAAGTTAGGTAGTGACTCCAGGCTGATAGTTGGAAATCAGATTAGTTTAACCTGTGTATATAGCGCGTATATGAAGAATGATGGAACTGACGCGCTATCTACTAGGTATTATAATGGCTCTACAGCGACACAGATAGGAAGTTGGAAGTATAAGACTATTTCATCCAGTACTTGGTACTATTGCAGATTTTTGCAAAATGGGACTACAGTTTCTGTTCGCATCTGGGCAATGGGAGATAGTGAACCTGAGACGTGGGATTCTAGTGGAGCATGGGGAGGTACGCCTCTTACTGGCTACCCACAACCGCTGATTATGCTACGTCCAGATACTAGCACGTATTACTCGTGGGAGATTGCTGGGTATGTTGCTAGCTTCGACTCTGGAGTAGATCCTGGTTTGCCACTGTCTAGCTTTCCTGCTGGTGGAAATACTGATTTTGGTGATTTTACGCTTGAAGGTTATGGTAACTTCCATGGTGCCGTAACTGGTCCGGAATTTGAGTTAGATGGTTATGGCAACTTTTGTGGCGAGGTAGAGCATTCCTATTTTGAGATGGATGGTTACGGCAACTCCACAGGTCTTGTAACCTTTCCCGATGCCGTGCTTGCTGGAGAATCGTTTTTTGGCGGCATAGGCAATATTGATTTCCCCGAGTTTGGGATTCATCAGGCGATTTCCGGCAACGGTGAAATCCATGAAGACACGAGGGATCTCTTTGATTACACCGGGCGCAGCGGGGCTCTTGGGTCTGTTTCATTCAGCATGGGCCTTCGGGCTACTGGATCTCAGCTCGTAAGCGGCAATGCGGAGACTTCCTTCGGGACATTCACTCTGGATGGTGACGGCAACTTTGCTGGGGCCGTGAGCTTTGAGGATGCTGCAATCAATGCGTCCGGATCGAGTTTGCCGGTTGGGCGTGCAGGCATTGACTGGTCCCTCTCCGTGGGTGGAGCGGGCAAGGTCGGGACAGTCGAAGCAGGTTCATCGCCCGTTGAATTTCCTGCCTTCCAGATTTCGGGGGCAGGAACCGTCAGGGTTGTCGGTCATGCCGCCATGGATTTTGAGCGGTTCAGGGCTGATGGGGTTGCTTTGCCAGGTTGTTCTGGTGATGGAGTTATTGTTTTGCCCTCCCCTGTTGTTCTGGCAAGCGGCCAACATCTTCCGAGGGGAGAGGGGGCGATTGAATTTTCCATCGATCTGCCCTCTTCCGGGTGTCATGGATACAATGATCGGTACCAGCATCCGATTCTCAGGTTTGAAAGACATCCGTGAAAAATCCTGTCAGATATGTCTTCAAGGGCAATCAGCAGGCAGCCATGGCGTACACTCGTTATGGTCAGGTTTTGCTTGATGACCTGAAAAGGCGCATGGCATTTCAAAACCTGTCGCAGCACGTGTCGAGAGTTACCCTTATCAACGGGACCGAGATTGTCTGCCAATCCATCTTTGGGCAGGACCAGGTTACTATCAACACAGTAGGAATGATCAGCCAAAAAAAGGAAGAGGAATTACAATTATTTACTGGTGATGATTTGTATTTGCTCATCTATGATGGACAAGCCGTTGTCTATAATCCTGTAACCGACAAGATGGTTAAGCTTGCATCATTTCCATCGCAATACGTTGCAATAGAACGTATCAACCCCTATGCAAATAATCGCAGTTACAACTATGTATCTTGTCCTTGTGCAGAATTTCATGGGCATAATTGGGAAATAGAGATCGGCTCTAATCCTAATTTTTTCAGTAATCCGCAATATAAAGAATGTAATATAAAGTTAGTTACTAATATTACTCATGTTGTCAAAGCAGAGATCGTACCTATAGATTATGGAGCTACCCCAACAAAAACTGGGTATAAATTACAAATTGATACTAAAGAAGATATTGTAGTATTTACCATTTATGCTTTGGAATTTACTGGTGGCTATTATATTTGTACTAAGCAAACAATTACTATTGGATATACTGACGAAGAACATACTAATGTTGGTATTATTAGTGATATTGAAGAGTCGATAACGCATGAAGAATATGATGAACTTACTAGTATAACTGCTCTTGTCTCTATGGCATATATACTAAATGTATTTACTAATAAATGGGCAGTAATAAACTATAGTTGCGCAGGCCAGCAAGGGTATTGCCCACTTGATTCAGATACTACTTCCAGAATAACGTGGGAACACTATGTAGATGAGTACGGTGAGATGTGGATTCCGATGTGTGGAGATCCTCTCAAGGAATGCCAGCCTGCAAATTTACCGGTTCTGTTTTATGGTGAGCCTGAAGATGAATATTTTAGCCAAGGATATTCTCAGACATCTACATACGAAGATTGGGAAGAGGTTACTACTTTATTCCCATATCGTATTCCTGACGAAGGACCTTATCCTCCAGCCGAATTTACTGTTACAGAAGAACGCTATGTTTTAGTACATCCGGTGCATGACCAGTATGCTAGCATTCACTACCACGGTTACTATGCTGGAATGCCGCACCAAGCATTGACGTACTTTCAATCTCGCGTGTCTACAGTCGGGGCGGGAAATGAGGCTTATGGCGGAATACCTTATTTTGACTATTACCATGGTAGTGGTCCTGGCGGGAGCGTAGCATACCAATATACGACATATCAAATAGTAACAACAGTATACACCTTTCATAAATGGGATTATGATTCATTGCTTGGAGGCTGGCGGTGGGAATATACAACTGAAAGTAATACAGTTGATACCTCTGAAATATCTGTGTTGGGTCGTTATCGCATATATCCAGTATCGCCCCTTGATTTGGCAATTGATGTGTCACTAAGCTCTAGTGGTAACGGATCTGAGTTTACAGCTACCGAAGAGGCAGTCATGAGGGTGCTTCCGAACATAGCGCAATTTCCATACTCCAAGTGCACATTTACGGGATCATCTGTGTCTCCGTCTTTTACTTCCAAACGTAACCCAAAAGTATCAAAGGCGGCTGGCAACAGCACCTCAATGTGTTCTGTTTTGACCTATTCTTTGTTGTCTCCATACAATATTGATGCCTTCAAAGTATACTTTTCCAAATTGGAGAACAAATCTCCAACTGTTTGGATTGATTGTACCGAGAAGTTCATTTCGGCATTTAACAAGCTGTTTGAGGAAGAAGAAATCACTTTCGACTCTGCCAAGTTTGCAGGTCTCTGTTTGTATGCCACCGGTATACCGCCAACAGAATTAAAGGAGACACTTTGTGGGCCTATATGATCTGGTGAGCGGGCAGCTAACCACCTGCCAGGAATATGCCGAGGAAGCCTTCGAGCAGGCTTCTGAATATCTGGAGACTCTTGCCGGGTCAGTGCTGGAGCCGCTCGACCTGCTTGATGACATCGAGTATGATTGGCCCGAACCATCCTTGGATTGGTCCTACGCGGCCAGACCGCCCCGGCCGGACAACCTGGATCTTCCCGAGAGAGAGATTCCCGCAGATGTTACCATCGAGGACATCGACGTTCCCGAGTTCCCCGAGATCCCAAGCTTCTCCAAAAAGGAACCGACGATACTTTATCCCGTTGCTCCCGGCACGGAGCTCCCGGATGCGCCGAGCGATCCCCCCCCGATGGGCGAAATCGAGGTTCCAAACGTTCCGTCTTACACCCTGCCCGAGGTCCCGGTTTTTGGCGATCTTGTTCTGCCGGTCAATCCGGAGATTGCTTTCCCGACCTTCGAAGGCACCATTCCGGAAGCCGAGCTTACCCCTCCCGAAGTAGCCTTCATTTACAATGAGGCTATCTATGAATCCGGCCTGGCGGACGCCCTGAAAGCGAAGATCCTCAATCAGATCGAGATGGGCGGGACCGGCCTCGGCGCGGAGGTCGAGGGGGCAATCTGGAATCAGGCGAAATTGAGAACGGAGAGTGAAAATGCCAGGATTCATGATGAGGCTCTTAATTTCTGGGCCGCTCGCGGTTGGACTATTCCTCCAGGAGCTTTGGACGGCCGCCTTTATGAGGTCTCGGTCGAACAGGGCCGAGCCCTCGCGGATGTCAACGAAAAGATCCTGATCGAGCAGGCCCGCCTGGCGCAGGAGATGGAGAAGTTCATTGTTCAGGCCGGGCTGCAATACGAAAAGCAGGTCATGGACTATTCGAATGAAGTCCAGAACCGGGCATTCCAGGCGGCGCGGGCGGCTGTCGAGATGGCTCTCACCGTCTTCCAGGCGAAGGTGGTCTGGTACAATGCTCAGGTGGAAGCCTACCGGGGGATGGTTGCCGCCTATGAAGTCAGGGTCCGGGCCGAGCTCGGGAAGGTCGAGATCTTCAAGGCTCAGATCGAGGGAGCCAAGCTGCAGATCGAGGCCAACAATGCCGAGGTCCAGCTCTATCTTGCTCAGTTACAGGGCGTTACGGCCATCATCGAGCTCTACAAGAGCCAGATTCAGGCAGCTTCACTGAAGGCCGAAATCAATCGGCTGAAGCTTGAAGTGTTTCGTCTTCAGGTCCAGACGTACCAGGTCCAGGTGCAAACCAAGGTTGCGGAATACGATCTCTACAAGGCGCAGCTCTCGGGGGAACAGACGAAGGTTCAGGTCTATTCCGAACTGGTGAGGGCCTACGCTGTCAAGGTGGAGGGCTTGAAGGCCGAGATCGAAGCCAAGCAATCCCAGATCACCGCGGTAGCGTCCGTCAACAAGAATCGCCTGGATGCCATGCTGGGCAGAGTGGAAAGGTACAAGGCCCTCCTGGGAGTTGATGTTGAAAAGGTAAAGGCGATAGCGTCAGTCTACGAGGTTGACGGAAAGATTTACGAGGCCGATGTTAAGGCTGTGGACGCCAACATGCAGGCTCAGGTCGAGGTTTACAAGGGCAACCTTGCCAAGGCCAGAAACCAGACAGACCTACTTCTGAAGAAAGCCGAACTCGATCTGCAATCGTTTCTTCAGAACAGGCAGCTTGCTATCGAGGCCGCCAGGTCCGGCGCCAACGTTTGTGCTCAGTTGGCTGCCAGCGCGCTGAGCGCGGTACATGCCGGGGCCAACATCGGATACAGCGGCAGCGAATCGACTTCCACGTCTGAAGGCAAATCAACTTCCGAGAGCACCATTACCAGTTACCAGCACATTTATAACGAATCGTAGACAAGGAAAAGGGAAGCGTCATGCCTCCAACCTATTACATCCCGGAATCCCGATTCAATGACGACTTGCGACGGCAGTTGGCGGAGACGCACGAAAGAAATGTCGCCATGAACGATCCGGCCGCTTTCGCCAGGAGAAAAAACGCCATGCGCGATGCCGAGATGGAGAGGCATCGGATTTTGCATGGCGACTTCGCTCAGCAGGCAGCCCTTCAAAAAGAACTGCATGGGACCTGGGACCGGAGGGCTCAGCAGGAGCGGGACGTGCAGGGGACCTTCCAGGGGCGTGAAGAGGGTCTTGAGCGACGGCAAAGGGCGCTGCTCGACGCGGAAATGGAGCGGACCAAACTGTCCGAAGGGGAAGCGAACTGGCGAAGGATGTATGAGCCCACGCACTACGGACAAGAAATCACCGTAGACAATGAAGGCAATACCATTCACCGAACCGTTCCCTATCAATATGGACAACGAATCGATCAACAAGCCGAGGCCGAGCCCATCTTGCCGCAGGTTGCTCCCAAAGGTTTCAATGATGTGAATCATTTGCTGGCGGTTTACGAGAATGTTCCTCAGAATCAGCGTGCACAGTTTCTGAAGGAAACCGGAGCGCAATATCCAGACCTGTTTAAGCAGGCGCGGAACGAAATGGTCAAGCGGTCAAAGGCCGGCGCAGGTTCCAATCCAACTATGGCGACCACTCCCGCCGCAACTCGCGCCGCAACTCCTGTCGAATCTCCTGCTCTACCCGAACCGCCAACACCTCCGGCTTTTTCCGGGGCAAGGGTAAAGCGGGACATTGAGACCCCGTATTATCCTCCAACAGCCTCGGGGGGAGATATCAATCCACTGACGTTCAGAGAGCCGAGTGCACCTCAGTACAGTCCTCCAGATACCACCTCCTATATCACCCGGGGAGGACCGGAGCCCAACTTGCAGCCTGGAGCTTCCATGCCTTCCTTCAATACCGGGATACGGCGCGCCATGCCTACAGCTTCGACTTATGGATCCCCGGTAAGGCATCCCATGCCTACGTTCCCGGAACCGGACATGGCTCCGGTTGCCACTCCACCTTCGCAACCCATGGCCCCTCAGGCGTATTTGCCCCGGAGGTCCAGTGGCGGCGCGGTTGCGAGCCTTAGAGCTCAAATGAATGAACCATCATTGTTCGAACGATATGCCCGGAAAAGGCCGAGATCCTCGCTGATTGTCGGATAAGGCGTGCCCTTCGGGCAGTGAGGCGTGAGGGGTGAGGCGTGAGGGGTAATCTGCCTCGCACCTGACTACTCCTGACGTTTAACGCCTCACCCCTCACTGATTCACTCACAGTTGTTGAACTGAACGAGGCCATTTCTTCAAGTGGCCTTTTTTATTTGGAGCGACCTATGGCACAGCCGTTCAGCCAGACTGATCTTGATCTGATGGATCAAGTGTGGTCCGATTTGTCCTCTCGAACTCCGGCGAATGAAAATGATTCCTTCATTCAGCGAAGCGCTCTCCGGCCGAATCCGGTCCCACCGCCAATGGAATCGGCGGGCGCGGTCGAGCCGGGCATTCCATTGCGACCTTTAGGCTTAGGAGCTGATGAGGTCGCCGCGCTGGGGGACAGAACGTATCCCGATCCTCAACGTCAGCCTCAACGCGGACCTGTGTGGCGGCCTGGTCCCATCGAGAACTTCATGCCTCGGCGGCAATTCGTTTCCGATCAACCCACCGCTCTCGCTGAACCTCCAACGGATGTTTACGGGAAACCGATCACCTCAGAAAACCCTTTCGAGGCGGAATATCAGAATATCCTGAAGCGGGAACGAGAAGCAGAATTCAAGGACCGCGGCTTCTTGGGAGGGGTGGCTTCCGATGTTGTCGGGGGTCTGGTGGACTATGGCGAGCTCGGCTTGCGAGGAATCCGCACCCTGGTCCCGAAGGGGTCGGCCCTGGAGGAGGCCGCAACGGCCGGGATCGAGCGAATCAATCGTTTCAAGGAAGAGACTCCCTTCCTTCAGCAGGACCCGAATGCCGGATATCTTTCCCGATCCTTCCATGGCGGGATCAGGTCGGCTACTCAATCAGTGGCGGCCGGCTTGCCGACAGCAGCAGCCGGGGCTGCAATGGGGTCTGTATTGGGTCCGGCCGGGACGGCCATTGGCGCCGTGCTGGGGTTTGCCTTCGGGGGTGCGACACAATTCGGACTGGCTCAGTACGATGATGTGATGGAACGCGGGAAGCCCCTCGTGGATCAGGGCAAGCTCTCTTATGGAGACCTCCAGGCATCGGCTATCCGGCAGGGCCTCTATGAGGGTGGTTTCGAATTCGCCTCCGATCTTCTTGGAGGTTGGTTGATGGGCGCCGGGAAGCTCCTCACGGCTCCCGCGAAAGAGGCGGCTCAGCTTGCCATTCGAGATATGTTCAAGGTCAGTTTCAAGGACTTTGCCAAGCGCGCCGCGGGATTGACGGCGGCCGAGACCAGCACTGAAATGGTGACTAGCGGTTTGCAGGCGCTTGAAGACAAGCGTCTTGGGCTGGGCAACCAAACATTCTGGGAAGGAGCCGCCGAAGCTTTCGGGCCGTCCGTAGTGGCAAGCATGATCTTCGCTGGGTTGGGACATGCAAACGTAAAGTACGCTCAGAGCAAGCTGGCAAAAACCTTGGAGAACCCCGACGCCAAATCGGAGCATCGGCTTGGGGCTGTCCGGGAAGTCTACGAAACCTTGAAGCAATACGACCAAACCGTTGCCGACGCCTGGGTAAAGAGCGCTTACCAGGTGGTTGCGCAAGGGAAGCCGATTTCCACCCGGGAAGATGTTCTTGCCAAGGAACCGGAAGTTGAACCCAAACCGTTACTGGCGCTCCCACCCGGCCAGGGATTCATCATGCGTGAGCCCGGCGAGGTCTATGCTCCCTACTCCCCGGAATATGCCGAGGTCAGGAAAGTAGCCGAAGAGAGGGGATTGCCAGCGCCCGCCCCCCAGGAGCCGGAACAGGAACAACCCGAGCTTACGATTGAACAGCTTGACACGCGAATCAAGAATCTCTCGAAAACAGAGAAATCCATCACGACTCAGCTTGGCAAGGCTACAACGGATGAGCGGCGGGCGAAGTTGAGTCAAAGGCTGACAGACCTTCAGGCTCAGATTCAGGCGAACAAGGACCAGCGGGACGTTTTGCTCGAACGAACGAGACAGGAAGCAGTCGATCAGCAAAGGGAAGTGGATCGGCAAAGAAAGATTCTTTCCGAGCTTCCGGATCAGCCGCTGCCAACGGATCTGGCCGATCTGGAGCTTGAGCGGCAATATTTGGAGAGCGTCAGACGGTCGTCTCCGGCCGGAGATAATCTGGTGGACCTCGAAGCAGTGGCGAAACGAGAGCAGCAGATTTTGGCGGGGATTGATGCCGAGGAAATCTATCGACAGAGGTTTGAGCGAACCAAGTTGTTGGATCGCAGGATCGGCAACCTCGAGAAGATGCCGAACCCTTCGGAAAAGCAGCAACAAAATCTGGAGAGTTTTAAGCAAGAGCGAACTGAGCTTCAGGATTATGAGGACCAGGCGGCGGCGCTGGGCATTCGATTCATCGGGATGCAGGAGCAGGCTACCAGCAAGCCTTCCATTCCGCTCTTCAACGACAACAACGGCGCTACCTTCACAATCATGGAAGGGGAAAGTCTCGAAGATGCCCTGAAAAGGAAGCGGGGCGATTTCACCGTGAAGAAGGAAGAAACGTCTGAAGCCATAGATAAGGCCGCCAATGAAGCTGCCACTTCTCCGAAGAATGAACTCCCCGAGCCCACGCAAGCCCAGAAGGAAGCTGGCAATTACAAGCTCGGTCATGTTGACTTTCAGGGACTCGACATCAGCATCGAGAACCCGAGGGGATCGATCCGCAAGGGGGTGAGTCCCGAAGGGAAACCCTGGGAGACGGAGCTGACCCATCATTATGGATACCTGAAGGGGACCGTGGGGAAGGACAAGGACCACGTAGATATCTTCATCGGCCCCGAGGTGGAGAGTGACCGGGTGTTCGTGGTTGACCAGGTGGACCCGAAGACCGGGAAGTTTGACGAGCACAAGGTGATGCTCGGATTTCAGAACCAGGATGTGGCGCGTCAGGGCTACCTGTCCAACTATGAGGAGGGATGGAAGGGCCTGGGGGCCATGACCGAAATGTCCATGGATGAGTTCAAGGCATGGGCAAAGAGCGACAAGACTAAGAAGCCGGTGGCTGACCTTGGGAAGGAGGCTGAAAGTGATCGTCAAGGTGAAGGCGGGCTGGCAGGTCCGCTCAGAGAAGGGGAAGAACCTGGGGGGACCATACAGGAGCCGGGACCAGGCGGAGAGAAGACTCGCCCAGGTGGAATGGTTCAAAAGCCGGAAGGCGGGGAAGGTGAAGTAATTCCCAGTCCCGAAGGAATCACCATCGAGACCCCGGAGACCCCAAAGACTCCAGAGATTTCCAGGCCTTCAGAGGGAAAATTCCAAGTTGGATCTTCGGTGAAGTGGACTGACAGAAAAGGAATCGAGCATACCGGCATCGTTCAGCAATGGTTCCGGAATACCGCGAACATCAAGGATGAAGGCGGGAAGATCTACGCGGTAAAGCGGGACAAGCTGACTGCTGCGATTGCTGAACCGACTGGTCCTATAGCCCCGAAAGAGCCTGAAAAACCGGTCGATGTGTCTATAGAACCCGTGACGAAGACACAAGAACAAGGTGTGGAGCCAGTCTCTATATCCCCGAAAGAGCCTGAAAAAACCGTCCCTCCCAAAATCAAGACCACCAAGGAAACTTCCGGGGTGTGGAAGGATGGATACCGGGCCACTGTAACTGAGGGGGAGCATAAGGATGTCGTCGGTTTTGCGTGGACACCGGAAGGGGCCGTCAAAGAGGCAGAAAAGGCAATCCGGGAGCGCGAGAGGATCAAGGAACGGGAAGCCGAGACCGTTGCGATTGAGACCCCCGAGAAACCCACTCCGACAGAAGAACAAGCGGAACCCAAGGGGGCGGCCGATCAGATTCAGGAAATGTCCATGGATGAGCTCGACATCATCCTGGATGAAGGCGAGAAGGCGGCGCAGGAGAAAGAACAGCCCATCATCGAACCCGAAACTGTTGAGGAACAAAAGCCAGCCTTCAAGCTTGGAGACCAGGTTGAATACAAGGGGGAACGATGGGAGATTGGATTCATAAACAATAGTGCCACCGGCTACGCTGGAAGCTTGCGGTTACAGAAAAGTGGTGCCGCCGATGTAGTATTCATAAATTACATCGATCCTAGAGATGTCACACTCATTGCTGAAGAAGAAACTGCCCCAGAGCAGGAACCTCCCGCCGAAATCACCATCGAGCCCACCCCCGCAGGCGGGCCGCGTGCCCCGAAGGGACCGCGCCAGCCCAGACCGAAGCGCACCGCCAGCGAGATTGCCAAGAGCGCGGCCGAGCATGGTGTCAAGGGAATCGATGAGGCCATTTCAGGGCTGTATGAGCTTTTCGGAGGAAAGGCTATCCGGTCGTTCCCTGGCGGGATCGATGAGGACACTTATCAGAAGGCGAAGCCTCATTTTCAGAAAGCCCTGGAAGAGTTTCAGGCGGCCGGGAAAGATGTTAAGGCCTTCGTGAAATGGGCCTACGACAGCTTTTCATCCAAGATCAAACCCTATCTTCGCCGGTTCATTCAGGAGCTGAAGGGGATCAAGCCCGAGTCTCCCGAGGTGGAAACCGAAGAGGGCGCAGGCGAGGGGATCACCATCGAGACCGAAGGGGAGGAGGGCACCGGCAAGAAGAAGCGGACCAAGAAGCTCTTGGATACCGGTGAGAAGTTGGGCGGCAAGAGATCGAGCAAGGACCACAGGGAGCGGTCCGAGGCCATTGAAATAGAGCTGGACGGCGATACCTCGGAGGTTCCGCCGAAAACTATGGCTGAATTCCTGATCGACAAGACGACCCGCAGCAAATACCTGAAGGTCGATCATGCCGTTGAGGGAAGGACCCCCGGGACAGGCCGGTTCCTCGATATATTCAGGTCGTTGATTGCCACCTGGCCGGATGCCTACAAGGGCGAGATGGGAGTAAGCCGTCGCCGCCGAGGCAGGAATGTTGTCGAAATACTGGAGAGACACCTTTCGGGAGGTTGGGTGCTGAATGAGGAAGAGGCCGCTAAGAACCAGGCGCACGCCAAGAAGAGCGCAGCAGAATACATTTCTACCCTGGAGCAGCTCAATGATGCGGTGAGCAGTGCGGTAACGGTCGGCGAGGCCCGGCAGAACATCATGAAGTTGCTGGTCGGAGAAGAGCAGGCCGACAAGTGGTTGATTGAGGAAGATCAGGAGCAAGTGAGAACCACGTTCGGTACTGCAATGAACATGAGCTATCTGCCTGACGAAGAATCAATCTTGACTGACACCGGGAAGAGTCTGTCGAAATTCCTTGGCAAGAAATGGGATTTTGGTCACTTCATGATAACCGGCTGGCAACCAACGGCTGAAACAGAACTGGCCGAGGATAAGAACAAGCCCATCGTCCGCCAACGCCGGAATATCTTCGAGATCACAACCCCGGACACCTACCGGAACGGCCGGGACGTAACCCCGGAAGAGCTGCTGGAAACCTTTGCGCTGCGCGGTCTCGACTTCGGGGAATGGGTCGAGGCCGACTTCCGGCAACGGAGCGTCAATCTCACCTATGATTCCTTCAAAATGCTGGCCGAATCCCTGGGGGCGAACGACAAGGGAATCAGTCTGAATGATGCCATGCGGCTCGGGATTGGCTGGGGGGCCCGGGGGCGCGGCGGACGCACAGCGGCGGAATTCTATCCCGACAACAAGGTGATTGCTCTCACCAAGACCAAGGGAGACGGGTCACTCGCTCACGAATGGGCGCATGCCTTCGATTTCATGACCGAACGCGATAATTTTTGGGCTGATGCTCAAGGAAACTATGTCAACGCCATAAACGACATTAAGCTGGCACTTGGGACCTTTTACAACACGGCCGACCTGGAAAATCTGGTCATGGACCTCCTGCGGGGGGTGTGGAGTCAGGCGAGAAGCCGCACGGGGAGGCTGCAAGAGGCCAAGAAGTTTCTGAAAGACGAGGCAATTGACCATCCTGCAAGGCAAACCCGGTTCGAGAGTGATGCAATCATGCTCGACGGGGGCAAGCGGGGGAAATACTACTCGAAGAAGGAGGAGATGTTTGCTCGCGCCTTCGAGGCCTATGTTTCGGACAAGCTTCAGGGCTCCAATACCTATCTGGTGGACGCTGCCTTTGTAGCTCCCGGGGCGGTAGAGATCATGTTTAACCGGGAAAACGGGGCTTACCCGTCCGAGAAGGAGCGCGAGCGGTTCAACCAGATCTTCGATGAGTTTTTCTCTCAGATCGAGTGGAGCGAGTCCGGCATTCCGAAAGTAAAACCCGATTACGTCCCGGTTACTACGCTGGAAAGGCGGCGGGCGCAGGAAGCTATTGACGCCATGATGGAGCGGATCGACAAGATCTATGAAGCTCTCTATGGCGGGGAGCAATCCGAAGACGGCCTGTACTGGTACGCCTTCGAGCAGACCGGGCGGGGAGTGGCGGCACAACCCAAGGGCTATATTGCTTATGACGACAGCTACGACCTGCAGAAAGAACTTGAAGCGACCGGGGCGTCGTCCGAGGGTGTGGCCGGGAAGGGGGCCGTGGCCTACACGGACCAACTCAAGGCCGATGAAGTTTTGATGTATTTCTTGAGGCCGATCCAGTATAATGAAGCTGATACCAAAATAACCCTGGAGGTTCCAGATGGCACGAATGGACTATGGGGCATTCGAGGCCCTGAGGCACTGGAAGAAGCACCGCCCGAAAATGTACGCCCACCTGGAGAAGCTGGGGCTCCTGGAGCAGGCAGCCCTGGACGCCCAGGAGAAATCGGGGGAGGCGATAGTGGACCTGCTGCAGGAGGGGGTCCCGATAGAACAGGCGAAGGAGATGATAATGCCGAGATTGATTTATCTCCCGTCGGAGGAGGAGGAACCGATCTTGCCTCCGGATCGGATGCCTTTCAGCCAACCGTCCGCATAGACTACACCATCCGGGCCAACTCCGGCCTGGAGCAGACCAACCAAACCGAACGCTTCAACAACAACATCGCCGCAATCCGGACCCTGAAACAGATCGAGTCGGAAGGACGGCTTGCGACCGCCGAGGAGCAGGCAATCCTTGTCAAGTACAGTGGATGGGGAGAACTGTCCGAGGCCCTGTCACGCTATCCGAGCGACACATGGAAGGGGCGGTCCGAAATTGTGGCGTCGGTCCTTTCCGAGGATGAAATCCAGGCAATCCGGAGAAGCTCCCTCGATGCCTATTACACGGCGCCGACCGTGGCTCACAACATCCATGAGGGTTTGCAGCGGCTGGGATTCTCGGGCGGGAAGGTGTTGGAGCCCTCCTGCGGGGTCGGGCATTTCTTCGGGACCATGCCCGAGACCATCCGGCGCAATTCGACCTTGACCGGGGTGGATATCGACGGGATCTCCGCCAGGATCACCGGCCAGCTTTACCAAAACGCCAACATCCTGCATCAGCCTTTCGAGGAAACGCAAATCCCGGATAACTTCTACGACCTCACCATCTCGAACGTACCCTTCGGGGACAACACTCCTTACGACAAGAAGCACAACCCGAAACACTGGCCGATCCACGACTATTTCATCAACAAGATGATTGCCATAACCAAGCCGGGAGGCCTGATTGTCGCTATCACCTCGACAGGGACGATGGACAAGCACTCGCAGGATGCCAGGAAGCAATACGCCGAGGAGGTGGATCTCCTCGGGGCGATCCGGCTCCCGAACGGGATCTTCCCCGGAGCGCTGGCCGGGGCCGACATTCTCTATTTCAGAAAGAAGGGCGAGGGCCTCGCTCCCGTTCCCGACCTCGGTGATTGGGTGGGGACCACGGTGAAGAAGATGCCGGCCGTGAATAATAACGGGACCGCCAAGGGATATGACGATGAAGTCAAAATCAACAATTTCTTCCTTGGAAACTCCGACAGGGTAATCGGGAGCATGGCGGTCGGATACAACCAGTACGGTGGGCCGCGGGTTCAGGTCACCAGGCGGGATGATTTTGCGGAGAAGCTGACCGAAGCCATCGATAAGCTCCCGACATCCATTTATAGCACCGTCTTCATTCCAACGGAAATCGACATTCTCGACATGATCCCCGAGGAATCGGACCTCAAGGACTTCAATTATTATGTCGGGGATGATGGGAAGATCTACCAAGCCCAGGCCGGAAACCCGAAGCTGATTGACGATCTCACCCCGGACCAGACGGATAAGATCAAGCGATTGATCGGGATGCGGGGGATCATCCGCACCCTGCTCCGAGCCCAGGCCGCCGACAAGCCCGCCAAGGAACTGGACGCGCTAAGAAAAAAGCTCCGCGAACGCTACGATGCCTTCGTCACAAGGTATGGCGCGATCAATCTCCGGGCGAATCATGGCTTGCTGAAATGGGATCCCGACGCCGGGCTTCTGTTCAGCCTGGAGAACTGGGACCGGGATACCAAGACCGTCAAGAGCCTGGCGGACATTTTTACCAAGAACACGGTAGCGAAGGTTACGCCCCCGACTTCGGCGGAGACTGCTGAAGAAAGCCTGGTCTATTCCCTCATGTGGCGCGGCCGGGTGGATCTGCCCTACATGAGCACGCTGACCGGGAAGACGCAGGACACCCTGATCAATGAGCTCAAGGGCAAAATCTTCGATGATCCCGAAAAGGGTTATGTGACCTCCGACGAGTACCTGAGCGGGAACGTCAGAAAGAAGCTGGTAACGGCGAGGGCCGCGACGCAACTCGACCCGAAGTATCAGGAGAATGTCGAGGCCTTGGAGATTGCCCTGCCGGTTGATTTGGAGATGGAGGACATCCGGGCGCGGCTGGGCTCCGCATGGGTCCCGGCCGATGTGGTGACGAGGTTTGTTCTTGATCTGTTCGGGGGACGCCTGAACGGGTTCCATCTCGATCATGTGGTGCAAACAGGTTTGTGGTCACCGCATTTCCGGGGGAGAACCAAAGCCCAGGCGAAACGAAATGAACAATTCGCCCGAGAGCACTCCGTGGCTTCCAACGAGTATGGGGTAACGGACGACAGGGGCAGGAACCGAATAAACCTGTTCAATGTCGGCAACGAGAAAGGATTGCTGTATTTCGCGCTGAACGGCGGCTTTCCAAAGATCATGGATACTGTGCGAGATCCGGACGGCAGGACAAGGGAGGTTCTCAATATCCAGCTTACCGATGCCGCCAACGCTAAAGTGGATGCCCTGCAGGCCCGGTTCAGTGCCTGGATACATGAATCCGAGGAGGTCTCGAAGGAGCTGAAGGACATCTATAATAAGCGGTTCAATTCCTTCGTTGAACGGCAATATGACGGGTCCCACCTGACCTTCCCGGGCAAAGTCCCGGATGAAATTATCAAACTCAGGTCCCATCAAAAGAATGCAATCTGGAGGTTTCTGCAATCCGGGGTGACCTATCTGGCGCACGAGGTCGGGACCGGGAAGACCTTCACGATGATCGGCTCCATTATGGAAGCCAAGAGAATGGGGCTGGCGCGCAAGGCGGTCATGGCGACAAAAAAGGCGAACATGGAGCAAATTGCCGCCGATTTCCTGACACTTTACCCTGGCGCGAATGTTTTGGTGATGAAAATCCCCGAGAACGCTGAGAAGCGGAAACGGGTTTTTGCCAGGATCGCCACAGGGAATTATGACTGCATCATCGTCAACCATGATTCCTTTAAGAAAATACCCCTCTCTCCAGAGACGCAGCGGGAGATTATCAACCGGGAGGTGGAAAACTACGAACGGGCGCTGGAAGAGGCGGTCATGGCCAACGCTGCCCGGCATACCGTGAGGGACATTCAGAAGCGGATCAACAAATTGAGGACGAAGCTCCGGGAACTGGCCGACATGGAGCGCGACGATGTTCCCACCTTCGAGGAGATGGGGCTCGATATGGTTGTGGTGGATGAGTCGCACACCCACAAGAATATCGGCTTTCAGACAAAATACGGCAGCATCAAGGGGGTGGAGGCGGACGGTTCGGATATTGCCTTCGATCTGTTCATGAAAACCCAATACCTGCATGCCAGGAACGGGCGAGGGGTCCTATTCGCTTCCGGGACCCCGCTGACCAATTCCGTGGGAGAGCTCTTCAATATTTCCCGGTATCTCCACCCGAGGGAATTGGAGCGATTTGGGATAGCCACCTTCGATGCCTGGGCCAACACCTTCGGAGTGATGAAGAAGGAGGCCGAATACTCGCCGGAAGGCGGCGGATTCAAGCTCACGAGCCGCTTCGCGGAATTCATGAATATCCCGGAGCTGATGGCTTTAATGCGGCAGCAGATGGACATCCGGACCGCCGAGGATCTCGGCATACCAAGACCCGATTTGATTGGCGGCAAGCCGGTTGCGATTGATCTTGGGCAAAATGAATTCACCCAGGCTTTCCAACAGGTCCTGAAGGAAAGGGTAAGAAACTATCGGGCAGATCCCAAAAACGTTATGTATCGTGGTGTCCGGGACAACATGCTGCGGATTGTCAACGATGGGCGCCTCGTGGCCATGGACCCGAGGCTTTACGATCCTTCCGCTCAGGATTATGCCGAAACCAAGAGCAACGTGTGTGTAGACAAGGTTTGGGAACTTTACCGGAAGCCGGTTGAGGCAATCGATCTTGACCGAGGCTCGAAGACTTACGGAAAGCCCTACAAGGAAAAGAACCACCTGCAGCTTATTTTTGCCGACCGAGGGGTCCCTGGAGGCAGGGGATTCAACCTTTATGCCGACATCAAGAAGAAACTCACGGCCAAGGGTATCCCGGCCGACAAGATTGCGTTTGCCCACGATTACAAGACCGATGACGCCAAGGCCGAGCTTTACAAGAAAGCCAGGGCCGGAGAAATCCGGGTACTGCTTGGGTCAACCGGACTGATGGGAATCGGGGTGAATGTGCAGGACCGCGTTTCCTTTCTGCATCATCTGGATGTGGATTGGACCTACGCCAACTACGAACAGAGGAACGGGCGGGGCTGGCGGTTCGGAAACCGGGTGAAAGATATCGGGATATTCAACTACGGGGTCAAAAAGACCGTTGACGCTTTTATGTGGTCCACGGTGGCCTATAAGGAAAAAATCCTGCAGCAGGTCATGAGCAATGACCCAAAGGTTCGAAGTGTTCAGGATGTATCCAAAACGTCAGTTGAAGCGTCTGAAATGGAAGCCTTGCTATCGGATGATCCCCTGCACAAGGAAAAGATCGAGCTCGATGCCGAGGTTCGCAGGCTGGGTAATATCAAATCCGATTATGAGGTGTCCCGGAGGAGGGCTAGAGAAAAATTGGCCCGTGCGCCCCTGGAAATCCAGGCGGCCGATAAAGCCGTTGCCAACAACCATTTGCACCTGCATATCGCAGAGGCGATTACAGCTTTTGAAGTTGGGAATGTTCCCGGACTGATCCCGAGGGACCAGGGGGCATTCTTCGATTTGGAAAAGGAAGGGGGACGGGCGAATGAAGCGGTAGCCGGTATCCTCAAAAAGATAAAATTCGCCAATGAAAATCAGGTTGCGATGCTTGGCCGGTTCGGGAAGATTGTTTCCGAGGAAGTCACGGTAAGGGAGAAGGACGCCAAGACCGGAAAAGAGGTTGAGAAGAAAAAGACGGTCAAACGATTCTATCCGCTTTCCGGGTCGCTTTACGGTAAGGACAAAGGGGGCCTGATTTTCCACATCGGGAAGGATGTGAAGCACGATTCCTCTCTTGAGCATGGAATCAAGCGCGGACTCACCACCATTCAAAACGGCTTGAAAGCAAACATCAAGGAAAAATTGGCCATAGCCAGATCGTTGCGCGAGGAAGTCCCGAAGCTGGAAAAGCTGGTCGCTACTCCATGGGACAAGGAAATCGAGCTTGCCGAGAAAGAGCGCCGGTTGCGTGAGGTCACCGAGACATTGTTGAGGCGTCAGGATGAGGAGGATGCCAGGGCGCGGGCAGAGCTTGGTCAGCAACAGGCCGAGGCCCAGGGGGAAATTGTCCTGGACACCGAGGAGGAAGAGGGCGCCAGCGAACCTTCGTTCTCCATCGCCAACACCAAGCCATGGCCTGCGAATTTTCCGAAGGCTTATGCTCAAACCCATCCCGGAAAAGTCAGCAATCATCCCGATCACGAAGCCGCCAAGGCCGGAGACGTTGACGCCGCAATTCGGCTGGTGAACGACCTCGTAAAGCCTGAAAGAATGGAGGAGCTTGGGAGACGTTACCCGGGCGCAAAATTGGTCGCTGTGCATGCCGAAGAGGCGACCGGCAAGAACGCGATTCCAAAGACTTACGCTGAAGCTTTAGGCAGTCACACCGGACTGGAGGTAGTCACCGGTATTGTCCAGACCAATCTGACAGGGCATACGAAAAAGAACGCCCTGGAACGAATGCTTTCCAGGGCTATTTTTGATGGACCGGTTATCCAGGGCCAAGATTACATCATTGTTGACGATTTGCTTACACAGGGCGGAACGGTATCGGAGCTGCGCCATTACCTCGAGAACAAGGGTGGGCGCGTGGTGGCTGTTACCTCTCTCGGGTTCTCGACCGGATCAAATGTGGTTGCCGTCAAGCCGGAGAACGTGATAAGATTGGTCAATAAATTCGGGAGGAATCAGCTTGAAAACGTCCTCAAGGAAAACGACATTGCAGGATCAATCGAAGCCCTCACCAACAGCGAGGCCCTCTACCTCCTCTCTTACTCGAACCTTGACACCATCCGAGATCGAATCGCTCAGACAAAACGAGAAGGAAGTGAGCGCCAAGGCTTCAGCCTTTTTCAGAAAACAGAAAGAAGAAAAACGGGGCAAGTAGGATTAGACCGCCAAGCAGTTGAATCTTCCCTCGCCCCGTTGATTTCCAAATGGACGAACGCGCCGGCCGGCGGAGTGCGGGTGGTGCAGTCTCAGAAAGAATTGCCGTCGCGGATTGTGGAGCGCGCCCGCGGGAAAGAGATCGAGGGCGTCTATGATCCCAGGACTGGATCCGTTTGGCTGGTTGCGGATAACCTCCCCTCCCTTGAACGTGCCGAAGAGGTCTTCGCCCACGAAGTTTATGGCCATTTTGGTCTGGAAGCCTTCCTGGGAAAGAGGAAGGCCGATTCGTTCCTGGCCGAAGTGGCAATGCTGTACGGCAAGGAAGGCCTGAAAGCCATAGCGGAGCAGCATGGGTTCGACCTGAGTACGAAAGAAGGGCGCCTCAAGGCCGCCGAGGAGAAGCTGGCGCGCATGGCCGAGAACAGGGAACGTCCGGGATTGCTGAAGCGGATCTATGCGGCGATCCGGGCCGCGCTCAGGGAGGCAGGATTCAAATTCAAGCTCGACGATGCGGACATTCAGCGCATGCTCACACGATCCAGGAAATGGGTCGAGGGTGGCCAGGCAAGACAAGGGGTTGCGGAAACGCAGCCCCTTTCTTTTTCGACGAAACTCATTGGGCAACAAGAACGCTTTGCCGAGAGCATTGATCGTTTCCTGGAAGGCAAACTCAAGCCTGGATCTGTCGTTACGGTTTCAGATACTCCAGAAGTTCTTCTGAAACTTGGTGCAAAGCAGCTTCCAATAGTAATTGATCCCAAAACTCTCAAAAAAATTATTTCTTCAAGGGAAGAGCGAGGGGGTAAACATGGAATATCCGCCGAATTAATAAAGCAGATTCCCAAACAACTCATTGATCCAATCATGGTGTTTGATTCGGCTACTCAACCGAACAGTCTGGTTGTAATGACTGAACTGCAACATCAAGGGAAGACTGTCGTTGTCGCAATCCGTCTATCCAAGGAATTGCCAGACAGGCATTTAGTCAACGATGTTTCAAGCATCCATCCTCGGGAGCGTGATAACCATTTTTCCAATTGGATCAAGCAGGGATTGTTGCGATACGTTAATGAAGAAAAAAGCCGCGATTGGTTCGTGACCAGAGGGCTACAATTGCCCAGGGCGAGAGGAACCATTCACGGCATCGACAATACTGTACTCACAGAAAAAGATTTAGTCAAGTTCCAAGCAACGACAGAGAACGACCCCGATATTCTTTTTTCCCTCTCTGCCCGTGATCTGCTCGATAAGTTGCAATCCAAACTCGAAGGCACACCGAAATCAGCTATCGATGTGGTCTTTGGAAGGCAGACCGATCTGGGAGAGCTGGCGGCGTCTTTTGGGCTTCCGGCCTGGCTTGGGAAGAACAATGCAACGGTCAGGGGATTCCAGGACCGGCAGGACCAGCGGGACAAGGATCGGTCAAAGATCATTCACGACTACCTCAAAAACACCGAGTCCCTCTACAATCTGTCCGGCAAGGACCAGGTGAAATTCGACAAGCTTGCATTCGAGCTGGACGGGAAGAAGGTGGTCGATCTCCCGAAATTCAAGAAGACGGGGACTCGACAACTCATCAAGGGGCCGAAACGGGAAATCATCGAAGTTCCTGTCTACGAATTGAATGAGGCGCATTACAAGGCGCTCGATGAACACCTGAAGAAAGAAAAGAAAGTCCCTGATGCAATCCGGACCGCCTACCTTAATGCCAGGAAGGCCCTGGACAGGTCTCTCATTCAGACCTATGAGCGGCTGCAGGAGATCAAGAAGCTTGACCCCAATCTCATCGAGGAATACCGGAATGCGATGGGTCAGATTGATAATTACTGGCCGCACGTCCGGGAGGGCAACTACCATATTCGCGTGGTTGATCCCAAGGCGGATGTCAAAACGGAAGAACCGGTCAAGTACCGCGAGGATTTCAACGCGGCGGGCGAGCGGCACGCCAGGTTCTGGTATGCAAAGAACATTGACCGGATTGCGGCCGAGATCAAGAAGGACAATCCCGGTATCGATCTGAAGTCCCTGGAATGGACGGTCGAGCGGAACAAAGATATGCCTGAGGAAGTCTATGATTTCCCGATTGCCATTGACGCCATGCAGATGGTTGCCGATGCGGCCGTTGACAAGATGCCCGAAGAGGCCGGAATCAAGGAGCAGCTCCGCAAGGAATTCTCTCAGGAAATCTCCAATGTGCTCAAATCTCGTGGCCACGGCGCCCACTTCGTCAAGCGCCGGAACATCCCAGGTTACCAGAAGACCAATGCGGCCAAGGTACTCTACAACCACTTTGCCGGGTTCTCCGGGTGGCTGACCAAGATGGAGGCGGCTCACGACTACGGAGACATGCTCCGAGAGATCCAGGCCAGGGAGCACCCGGGAGAATATCGATGGGCGGTGCGCTACGTGCACGACATGCTTCAGAATCAAACCAGGATCGACCGGGTGGTTGATAACGCCAAGGCTTTCTTCTTCATGAAATACCTCGGCCTCGGGATCAAGACCATGGCCGTCAACCTGACTCAGAATCCGGTTGTGGGGATCCCGCGTCTCTCCATGGACATCGGGATTGCAGGAGCCGGCCGTCAATTCGCCAAAGCCGTTCGAGATATCCGACTGGATATCACCGAAAAGAGGATCGAGGGATCGAAGGGGGGACGGCTATCAGCCGACGAGAAACGATTGCTCGGGGACATGTTCGCTGAGGGCTGGGGGCAGTCTCAGTTCCTGAACGAGATCCGGGGGAAGGTCGGGGGGAAAACCGGCAAGGTCTTTGGCAAAGTGGCGCGGGTCATGGGATATTCCATGGAGGTGTCCGAGAAGTACAACCGGCTCAGTCTGGGCCTTGCTGCGTTCCGGGCCGCTCGGGAAGGCACGATCACCAATCAAAAAACCCTGGATGCCATAAACCTGAAGCAGGGAGAGAAGGCGAGCTATGAGGCGGCTAAGGGTTTTGCTGAAGAAGTGGTGAAGGATTCGCATTTTGTGTTTGGCAAGGGCAACCGGCCTCAATTCATGCGCGGGACCTCCGGGGGCAAGGCCCTGAGCGCCGTCTTCACGTTCAGGATCTTTTCTTACAATCAGCTCTCGCTCTGGCGCTGGATGCTGGCGAGCGGCGACAAGGAAGGAAAGAAAGCCTTCGCCTATTCTCTGCTGGCCATGATCATGCTCGGGGGGCTTTCGGCCATTCCGCTTTACAACTCCCTGGCTTCCCTCATTCGGGAGATCTTCGGCGAAGACCTGCTCGGCAATGGTGTCAGAAAACAGTTTCCTCCCGGCATGAGGGACCTGGTGATGTACGGTGGGCCGTCGCTGGTTGGGGTGAATATCGGGGGGTCCATCGGCATGGAGCTGCCGGTGATCGACCGGTTGAACGTCAACAAATCCATTTCGGGTCAGCTGGGCGAGGGGATCGGATCGCTCCTCGGGGTGCCCTATTCGATGTTCGATGAGCTGACCAAAGCGGTTGATGCCCTCAAATCCGGCCGGCCGGATCGCGCCGCCGAGACTGTGGCTCCGAATTTCCTCAAGAATATCATGAGCGCCGAAAGACTCTATCGGGAAGGACAGACTACGGTTACCGGGAAGCCCATCAACGTCCCCGGCGAGAAGTTCCCGCGAAAGCTCACTGAAGGGGAAGCTGTCGGCAAGGCGCTTGGTTTCCAGCCTGTGAGCAGTACCAAGGCCTTCGAGATCTACAAGAGCCTCGAGCAGCTCAAAAGCTACCGGGATGAAAAGCAATCAGAGCTGGCGAACCGGTATGTGGCCGCCATGAGGCAGAATGATCAGAAGGAAATGGTCGCTGTCCGGAACGAAGCTCGGGAGTGGAACCGGGCCGCCGTGGTTGAGGGCAGGCGGGAGATGAGGATTGATCTGCAGGCGGCAATCCGGGCCAGGCAGAAGGCCCGGCAACCCATGAAGCAGATGCGGGGATTAGCGAAGGAGTATCGGGAAAGCTATGGGATGTAGGGATATGGGAAACGGAATGGGGGAAACGAGCCTGACGCCTATTTCCCCCATTTCATTCCAACATTTCATTCCAACAGCTTCAGGCAATCCATCCCCGTCAGCTTCAAGGTTGCCGCGTTGGCCTTCGCTATCGCCTCCCGCCTTTCCATACCGATGACCTTGGCGATCTCCAGGAAGGAATTGAAGATGTCCCTGACCTCCAAGATGTTTGTGGTCCGCCGAGTCTTCCGTTCCCGGACCTGCATCAGCCGCTGCAGTCCGAAGGTGGTGATAAAGGTGTCCTGCTTGAAACTCGGATGACAGGCAATGCCCTCCGCTGCAAACCACTTGCGGACCTCGCCATCATCGGCGAAGATTTCGAACTTCTTGGGATCGAGCATCCCCTTGATGGTGTCGATGGGCATATCGAGCGCCTCAGCCAGCCACGAAACAGGGAAGAAATAGAGGGTCTTGCCGACAAGCCGGGTGCGGAGTTGCTTCAGCTTATCCGAATGCGGCCCGAGCGAGATCCCATTCCAATCCAGATCCATCGCTCTCGCATAAGGCGCCATGGCGAAGGGCGGGGCCGGAAGAGAGTTGGAGTTTTCAGTACGGGTCAATTGGGTCTCGACCCTGGCGGGGACGCTTCGGTCAAGAAGGGAATGCGGGTGCGCCGGAGTCGGGATGGTGGCAATGGACCCGACCTTCTCCTTGTCCTTCACCATCACCAAAGCTTTTTCGGTGAGGCGGTAATACTTGTCATTGCCCTTCTGAATCAGATACCTTCGCGCGAATTTATGCAGGCAGTCCTGGGCATAGGAAGAGCTGGCTCCGGTCCCCCGCATGACATCGGTAAAATCGAAGGGATCCGTTTGGGCAAGGACCCATTCAAGGATCTTGTCCGTCAGCAGCTCGGTCGGAACATAGTGCTCCGGACAACCCAACGGCACTATGGGACCCCTGATGCCGGAAAGCTGGGGAGTGATCGCCTCGCCCTTGTGCCAGTAGTCGTGCAACACCCGGTAGCACTCGCGCTGATACCGGATGATCACATCCCGGCGCGGATCGTCCTTCTTGTACCTGCCGGCATCGATCTTGAACAACCACCCGTTCAGGTAGTCGAGCGGGAGGGTGATCATTTTGCGGGGTTTTCCGTCTGCGGCAACCGTGGCGTATTCCGCCACAGTTGATGCAAGCACCGGATCATTTTTGATTTGTCTAAGCTGATGAGTCCATTCGAGTCCCAATTTCTCAGCGATGGGCCGCATGGCGACCTTGATGCCGTCACCATTCTTGATGCATATTACGGGATCTCCTTGGAAATCAACCGTTACAGGGGTGGAAAGATTGTTGCTCGTCGTTCTTTTTGACATAGTCTTCCTCCATAAAAAATGGGCAGAGAGCCTGTCACAGGGGAACGACCCCCTGGGCCATGCCTCGCGGCATGACCGGCCTCTACCCAACCGTTGATCAAGGTGAACCTGGTACAAACAAAAACAGCCATTGACGGAGGCCTCCCGCGTTTTTGTTGCTGACATCCTCTTTATGTCGGATGCCGGCACGGGAAGTCAAGATAAATTTTGGAGCAGCACAGCCGCACAGTTCATTTGTTTTTGCCCCTGCACGCTTTCAGTATCATGTTGGCGGCAACGTCGGTCTGGGCATCCGAGATATTACTGAGAACACATTTGCAGGCGGACCGGGTCATGTCGGGGCATGCATCGTGTCCATCTACAAGTTCCCTTGAGATGCAGGTGCATGCCCAATTGATTATCTGCGCTGATCTTTTACATTGGGCATTTTTTTGGTATCTGAGCAGGCAATCGTTTATGAGTTCTTCTTCGCGTTCTCGCTTTTCTTGTTCTGCAATTACTTTGTCCATCAGTTCAAGTGTAGCGAGAGCCTCTTCCCGCTCTCGCAATTTTTTCTCAGCTTCAGATATTGGTATAGTTGAGGTTTCAGCAGGAGTTTCCGGCTGAACGGGGGAAGGTTGTGGTTTAGGCATGAAGTTCTCTATGGGACCGGGCCATAAGGGTGCCCGACCAGAATCAAGAGATTTCTGCGGTGTCATTGGCGTCTTGTCTGAATCAGGTCTGCGCCAATCCTCGAAAGCAAAACTTGAGAGGACAGCTTGAAAGAGCGGTTCAAAACGCTCAAACCTTGTCAGGGCATCTGGCTGGTTATCTGAGCCAGCCCCAACAAGAAGAGAATACATGTATCCTCGGTGAAATGTGACAACCTGGTATTGGATGGTGTGCGCTGTCTTGCCAAGATGAGAGACTGACAGCAAGATATTGACCCAGACAGCCTGTTCGTTCCAGATCTTCGTTAATCCCGAATCCAGAAGAACCGCCTTGGCACCATTTTGCCTGTAGCCTTCAACGATGCTCTCTCCGGTTACCAAATCAGTTATCCGCCGTCCCAGCTCTTGCGACGATAAGGCTTGAACCGTTACAGCAACTGAAGCGGTTCTTGCATCGTTCAGTGCCTTGACAACCACATGAGGGTTTCTGCCCTTTTCGATAGTCCAACCTTTGGGCATCTTAATTGAGAAGGAATACTGATCATTTCGATAGAGTTCTCCGTCATAGGCGATGCAGGGACATGAGACCAGCAAGATAAGCAAGGTACAAAAGCTGGCTACTCGGTGCATGGTGACCTTTCCTCCCTTGCGGTTGAAACAGAAGTGAACTGATGTAAAAAACGACCATCCGTTATTAATTCCTATCGGTCGAACCGCCGAAGAGCATGAGGGAAAAAGGGTGCCGGCTAACACCGGTCTATCAAGAACAGATAGGAACAGTCTTCCAAGTCCAATTCAGCCTTCATGTCGCAAGCCGGGCAGTCTCCATAATACTCGGAGTTCAGAAACAGATAATCTTCACAAAGCAGGCATCGTGTTGGAAATGGCCCCGGGAAAAGGGCTTGTAGATCGGGATTATTTTTCTCCTGAAAAGCCGTGCAGGTTGGCCAACCATCTTGATCAAAGATCCATTCTTTTGGGAACTCCGTGGCGCCCACTCCAAAAATCAAGGCATCGGAATGGATGCCGCAAGGATTTCTTTCCTCCTCATACCACTCAGCGTCTTTCTGGCATCGCATGCAAAACGCTTCCTCAAAAATCTCGCCTTCCGTGCCATTGGCGGGACGGAATGGTTGACCCGCCGAATCTGGAAAACAATATAGGACTTGCATGTGAATTATCTCCTTTTCCCTGCCACCCAAAGGAGCGAACCACCGCCTTGTGTGGCCACGTCCCCGCCTATGTCGTTGAGGTCGAACCTCCAGGCCACGGCGATCCATAGTTTTTCATCGGCGGGCCGCTCCTTTGGCTGACAAGGAAATCTTGATTGGTGAAAGTTTGGTGAAGAAATTGGGGGATTTTCAAAAACCGCAAGCATGAGCCGCAAGCGTGAAAGAAGCAATTTCCTGTAAAACTGGAGCGGGAGACGGGCTTCGAACCCGCATCGCATCATTTACCAGACTTTCTTTGTACATCCTAAAACAGCTTGATTCAAGTCATCTTATAGGCCTCACATTTCTATTGACTTCCCGTATCTTACCTCTATATTTAAGCTGAATGTTGGGGATAGTGTTGGGGACAACGGAACACGGGTTTGGCCACGGTTTTTGAACGTTTTTGGGTATCCCCAACAGCTTCCCCAACAGATTGAACCACGGAGGTAGATGGGATGCCGAAACAGCAGCGCTTCAAGACAAAGTACCCTGGAGTATACTTCATTGAGGGCACCGGGACCGACGGCAAACCGGAAAGGGTTTACTACATAGTCTATCGGCGAAAAGGCAAACTCGTCGAAGAGAAGGCCGGCCGACAATTCCAGGACGATATGACCCCCGCGAGAGCTGCTGGCGTCAGAACCCTTAAGGTCCGTGGTGACCAACCCACCAACGAGGAACGGAGAGAGGCAGAACGAGAGATCAAGGAGAGCTGGACGATTCTCCGACTGTGGGAAGAATACAAAGCCACCAATCCGGGCGTCAAGGCCATTGAGAAAGACGAAGATCGGTTCAACAGATACCTTAAGGATACTCTGGGGAACAGAGAGCCAAAGGACCTTGCCCCTTTGGATGTAGACCGACTGAGGATAACACTGCAAAAGACCTTGAAGCCGGCCACCGTGAGGAATGCGCTGGAACTCCTGCGGCGAATCATCAACTTTGGCGTCAAGAAGCATTTATGCCCCGCCCTGGACTTCACAGTCCAAATGCCGAAAGTCCACAATCTGAAGACCGAGGACCTTTCCCCCGATGAACTCACCCGCTTGCTACAGGCCATTGATGAGGACGAGAACATTCAAGTGGCAAATATCATGCGGATGGCCCTTTTCACGGGAATGCGCAAGGGCGAGATCTTCAAATTGAGGTGGGAGGAAGTTGATTTCGAACGGGGCTTCATCCGCATCCAGGACCCCAAGGGCGGACCCGATCAGCGGATTCCTCTCAACGACGCTTCCCGGTCAGTGCTTTTGAATCACCCGAAGGTTGAGGAAAGCGAGTACGTTTTCCCTGGGAATGACAGCGGCAAAAGGCGAAATGCCCATAGGGTTGTGAACAGGATCAAAAGTAGAGCGGGGCTTCCTCCGGACTTTCGCCCCCTTCACGGCCTGCGCCATGTTTACGCTTCCATGCTGGCATCATCCGGCGAAGTCGATATGTACACCCTCCAGAAACTCCTCACCCACAAGAGCCCGCAGATGACTCAACGGTATGCACACCTCAGAGATGATGTGCTAAAAAGGGCCTCCAATCTGGCTGGAGATATTGTTGCTCGAGTTATGAACGTGGATAAGAAAACCTCAGCGGGATCAGTCGACGGCCAGGGCACATAGAAATTGATGAGGGCAGGTTTTCACTGGATTATCGCGACCAATGTGTGAGAAATGTTTGGTTGCTCCCTCAGCCAATTCTGGGATTGAAAATGTCGTAACATTAGCACGCCCACCCCTTCACCCGACCTTATCATCCACGCCAAACCTATTGACTATCCACATGGACCCCTGCCTGGGTAAGACGAGCTGCCCATTCATTCAAAAAATGCAGGTTGACCAATGTCATGATGTCCATTTCCTCCATAAAAAACCTGAGGCTTTCCAACCTGCCCGATTCGGCCAGGTCCACAACATCAACGTAACGGTATTGACCTTGGCTGTCGAAGTCTTGAGCGAACACGAGATGCTGACTTCTTGAGTGGTATTGGTGAGGATTGCCGGCAACCTTCTGCAATACCCGCTCCTCTTCGAAGTAAAGCAGAATGTTACGTATGCTCTCCAGCGGGAGATTCTCGTTGGATAGCGTCTTAATGACCAAAGCTTGATAAACATTGATCGGGCTGAAAAGCCGAGTTGTGCCCTTGCCCCTGGACGCATACACCTCCGGCTCCAGGATCCCTTTCGCAACCCAATGAGACAATGTCTTTGGATAGATTCCCAGAATCTCAGAGATCTCCTTCGTAGTGAACGCTTTTTTTCTTTGCATCATTTTCTTCCGGCATAAGTTCTCGGCCCATCGAGTACTACGATTCTTCCCATGGGGATAGGAGCTACGAGTATGTCGCGCTAAGCCCCCTTCAAAGGGGGAGGTTGAAGCGCGCTGGTCAGGCTGATGTCTTTCGCACAACTATACTAATGGGAAAAAGGCCAGTTGTCAACATAATTAGCTAATGAGATAATATCTTATTTTATAATCTATGCACTTGACTTTAAACCGAGCCGCATTATTATGAGGGGCATCGGCATTGAATCAGGATTTTCGCACAACAACACGTTGAGGAGGCAGGATGGGAACGGAAAAAGAATACCTTGACGAACGAGATGTTGCCAACATGATTGGGATCTCAGTGCAGACTCTTCGGAATGACCGCTGCTCGAAGCGACGAATTCCCTATGTCAAATTCGGCAGAAGCGTTCGCTACCGATATTCTGACGTCATCGCCTTCATGGAAGCCCACAAGATTCCGACAGCGGCGTGAGGGTCGAGGAGCAACAGGCTGTAAACTGCTAGCCGGAAGGGTTCGATCGTAGCAGAAGCGGAGGCACCACCCCGAATTCGATCGGGCACGCAAATGGGAGGCGGATCATTGATAAAGGCTGAGCCACGGACCAGTTTCTCTTATCGAACATTTCTGAAAACGAGGAAACCTTACCCCTCGATCACGCTCGCAGAACTTCACGACGAACGGTTAGCCAAGACATTCGATCCGAGTAGCCTGCGAACAGGGGAGGCTGGGATTTACCTCGGCATTTATCCAGAAGCCAGGATCTATTGGGGCCATGACCCTGATTTGTATGACGACATAAGATGGATATGGCTCATTCTCGACATCGACGGCGAGGCGAAAAGAATTGCTTCCGCGATTGAGCGGTCGCATAGGATTCATGAAAACCTTAGGAAGTCGGGCCTACTACCACATTTCAACTGGCTCCTATCCGGCAGCGGCCTAAGAGCTGTATCTGACTTTCTGATCAGCTTTTCCCTGCGGGACGGCTTGCTTGAATACCTGAGCTCCCTCAAAAGAGATGGCTTGGGTGTCGATCCCGGTCCATATAGTGACATCGACAAGGGTGGACACCCAATCCGCCTGCTCTCCTATCGCGGTCACCCCAACCAATGCCAGGATGCTTCGAAAATTATCGACAGGCACACAGTCCTGATTGACGATGCTACTCTCCTCAGCTTGGACGAAAAGACCTACCTGGACCTGACCGCCGGCCGACCCGACCCCGATGAATACCACCGGTGGACACGTCAAATCCTCCCAGCGGTCGTCTACGACAAGCCGCATGGTTTGCCTGCCGAAATCGAGAGATTTCTTGACACGCTGCGAAGCCACGAGCGCGACGCTAGACTCCGCAAAGCTATCCAGTGCGGATCACCCTTCCTCAGACCAGTCCGACGAGTCAATCTCGAAAAGATCTTCGAGTTTCTTGACGAACTGGACATCAGCTACAGGCAGATCGAGCACCCGCACGTCTGGAGCCTTTCACCATGTCCCATGTGCGGCAGGAAGGATGGACATGCATGGATCACCGAGGTCGGGCGTCTGAAGTGTTTTGCAGAGACTTGTGAAGCGAGTTGGTCTGATGGTGGACTCCCACCGTCCAAGTGGGTCGATGAGAAATTCTTGGACGGCTTCACGGACGATGAAAGTGAGGTCGAAGAGCCTGTCCCGTCATTTGTGGACTTGGAATTCGCCGAGAGGGCGCTCCGAGAACATCTCGGTAAAGACGGAAACCTCGCAGTTGCTGTCACTCCTGGAGTTGGAAAAACAAAAATTGCCATAGAGAAGGCCCTGTCGCTGGCCGCCAAAGAGATCGTCATTTATGCAATGCCGGAACACGCGCTGATCGAGGAATGGATCAAGAGGATTGAATCAGAGGATACATCTACCTCCGTTACACACTTCAAGGGCAGGCTAAAAGGAACCTGTCTAAGGCCGACCAAAATCGAATACCTTTCCAGCCAGGGGTATTACCCATCCCAAACCGTTTGCTTCGGGTGCAAACACCACCCCCGGCGATCTGCGCATGCGGAGAAATGCCGATACTATGAGCAATTCGAGGAGATCACCGCCAAAGGTTGCGGCCTGATCTTTTGCTCGACGCACCAACTCCCGTATCTCGTAAAGAACAACGACCTCGGCAAAATCGGGACCATTTTCATCGATGAGCAAGCCCTTCATGCCATCGTGGCGAGAGAAAAAGGTGTCCCCATCACTACATTCATCAGCGTCACGCCGCACCTGTCCCCAGAAGCGAGGACTGTGGTCGAGAAGATCAGGAACACGGCCGAGCGACTTCATCACCTTCTTGTTCTGGACACAAAAGCCTCCGGTGGACGGTTGTACACGATTGACCCGGAGGGCACATGGTGGAGGGGGAAGACAGGCATGTGGGATCTCGCTGAAGCCTCTGAGGAAGAAAGGACGGTCCTCAGGATGGAAGTGGAGAACCTGCTGAGTCGGAGTCAGTATGACCTGTACGATAGGAGGATCAATCGCAAAGCGCTGCTCTGGCTCGATGCCGCACTCCACGATAACCAGGTCGCTTGGATTCAGGCCACGAAGGACTCCGCAAACCCCATCACTTTAAACTTCATCCGCAAATGGTCGCTTCCTAAAAAGACCAGATTGGTCGTGCTAGATGCGACGACTTCCAATGAGGAGTTGACCGCCCTCTTCGACCGTGACTTTGATCTTCTGAACCTACACGTGGCTTGGACTGGGACAAGGATTCACATCAACCACGCGATGGGAAAAAGGAAAAAGCTTGCCACGACCGACGAACAGTTCGCTAGGCGCGCCGCTGTCCTGAAGGGCCTCATCTCGGAACCATGCATGAAATGGCTCGTCTGCACCCACAAAGCAGACAAGGACAAGACCCTTAAACGCCTGAAAGAGCATCTCCCCGAGATCGAGTGGTCCAGCTCGCACTATTTTGCCGAACGCGGCAGGAACGAATACGAGACCATGGACGGCGTTTTTGCCTATGGTCTACCAATCTGGAACCCGACCGAGATGCACGAGTTCGCCGCCTGCCTGTTCCCCGGCGATGTCAAGCAGCAGCTCAGATGGGTACAACAGCAAAACGACGCCGAACTCTATCAAAAGGTTCACCGTATCAGAATGGTGCGCCACCCCGGCAAGACCGTGATTGTCGAGGGGCACCGGTGGCCTCCAATCCTGGGCAGGCCTGATAAGGTGATTGATCTCACCCGTAGCCCTGAATCCTCTTTGACATATCTCGAGCTGGCGCTGCCGGTCTTCGATGCCCTCGGTTTCTTCGATCTGCAGATTGCCGCCTTGGTCGGTATCGCGACAACAAAGACCGCATCCAAAATCGCAGAGGTCCGCGCAGCGCTCGAACCGGTCCTGGCCGCCGCCGTCCATACAAGTGAGGAACATGGGAAGGTGTATCATCCTTTATTAAAGCTTCTTATAAAGGTTGATACACCTGAAGTCCGAATTTTCTCCACCAGAAACCAATACAAGTTCCTGCTTTCCGGCATCAGAAGCTGGACGGGCGCGGACTTCTTTGAGGTTAAACTGCCCGCCTGGGGTCACTCCTGGAGCTACGGGATCGGATCAATAACCAAGGCGGAAGACTTCTACCGGGGGTTATCTGAGATCGCCGCCAAGGCCGGACTTGATATGAAGCCCTATCTTCCCACCGGTTGGCGACCGATTACGGAAGAAGAAACTACAGGTGCGGCAACCATGACGTCCGGCGATTCTGCTGATTTCCCAGGTGATGAGTTTGGATTATTCCTGGCATTACCATGGAGTGGCTCGAAGCTTCGAATTTGGCGTCCGGAGGATCTGTGCTGGAGTCTCTTCTCGCTGGAGGACTTGGCTCTGAAGAAATGCGCCTGAGGGGAAAACCGAAGCGACCCAGAAAAGGTTTGGTGAAAAGGCCTTTTCGTGGTATAATATAGGTATAGAGTGAATTTCATGCACA
>Ga0255347_1000534_pt1 | contig 68661 bp, 69 predicted proteins | sample wastewater_treat_2_FD_192479 | JGI IMG/M metagenome (GOLD analysis project Ga0255347, IMG submission 192479) | Wastewater microbial communities from Lulu Island WWTP, Vancouver, Canada - plant24 | ecosystem: Engineered > WWTP > Wastewater > Unclassified | place: Canada: Vancouver, British...
GATTCAAGGCTTCCTCTTTGAACTCTTTGCTGTACTTCATTTTTCATTTCCCTTTCTGGTTTTTATTGCTTTTATTCTACCAGATTTTTGGGTGTTTGTCGACTGCTCTTTCAGTATAACATATCATTCCGGAGAAATGGAGAAAAGATATGAGCAAAATTATGGAACTTCGCAGCAAGCGCAATACCCTTTGGGAGCAGACAAAGGACTTCCTCGAAAAGCACCGCGGCGAGAACGGTCTTGTGGAAGCATCTGCCGTCGAACAGTACGACAAAATGGCGGCAGAGGTGCAGGCTCTCGGCGCAGAGATTGAGCGTCTCGAACAGCAGGCTGCCGTGGATGCAGCAATGTCCGCACCGACCTCCCGCCCTGTTACCAACGCTCCCGGCGCACAGCCGAAGGCAGAAGGTACGGCATCCGATGAGTATAAAAATGCATTCTGGGATATGATCCGCAACAAGGGCGACCAGTTCGCAGTCCGCAATGCCCTGAATATCGGCGAGGACACCGAGGGCGGATACACTGTTCCTCCAGAGTTCGAACGCCGTCTGATTCAGGCGCTGGAGGAGAACAACATCTTCCGCCAGATGGCAACGGTTATCAAGACCAATTCCGGTACAAGAAAAATCCCTATCGCCAACGATACGATGGAGGCGCAGTGGATTGATGAGGGTGAGGAAATTCCGGAAACCGATACCCGTTTCGGTCAGACGACCCTCTCCGCGTACAAGCTCGGTACGATGATCAAAATTTCTAACGAGCTTCTGCACGACTCCGCATTTGACCTCGCGTCATATATCGCCGCACGTTTTGGTGTGGCAATGGGCAATGCGGAGGAGCGTGCCTTCTTCACTGGTGACGGCGACAAGAAGCCACTCGGTATCCTCGATGAGACCGGCGGTGCGCAGCTCGGTGTGGAGACTGCCTCACAAACACAAATCACCTTTGACGAGATTTTCGACCTTTATTACAGTCTGAAATCTCCCTACCGCCGCAATGCCGTCTTTGTCTGCAACGAGACCATTCTGCTTCAGCTCATGAAGCTGAAAGATAAGAACGATCAATATCTCTGGAAACCTTCGCTCGATATCGCAAAGCCGGATACACTGCTCGGCAGACCAATCCGCACTTCCTCCTTTATGCCCGGAATTGCCAAGGGTGAGCGTGTTCTTCTGTTCGGTGACATGAAGAATTACTGGGTGGCAGACCGTCAGGCGAGAACCTTCCGCCGTCTCAACGAGCTTTACGCCCGCACCGATCAGGTCGGCTTCCTCACCACACAGCGTGTGGACGGCAGACTGATTCTGCCGGAGTCCGTCAAGGTTCTCAAAATGGCAGGTGCCAAGACAACTACCAGCGGCAGCAGCACCTGATAAGAACGGAGGGCGGCTATGAATTTAATCTCACTGCCTGAAACAAAAAATTATCTCCGTGTTGACCACTCAGAGGATGACAAGCTCATCCTCACGCTGATCGATACGGCGCAGCGGCTTGTGATGGATGTGGGGTGCATGAACGAAAAGCAGCTTGTGGAAAATGAGGAAACTTCACGGCAGGCGATGCTGTATACGGTTTCGTACCTCTATGAAAACCGCAATACTGCGGATTATCATGCGCTGACACTAACCTTGCGGTCGCTGCTATTTGCACAGAGGGAGGGCATCGTCTGATGGAAATCGGAAAACTGAATCAGCGCATTGCCGTTCTTGAAAACCATGTCCAAAAGGATGCCATCGGAAATCACATGGCGCAGTGGGAGGAGGTGTTCTCCCTCTGGGCTTCCGTGACGATATCCAATGGTGCGACTGAGGAAACAAATACCGGTGTAACACGGGAGATACAAAAAATCGAAGTCATCATCCGGCAGACTCCGCAGACCAAGCGCATGGCATCGACTGTATACAGAATTCGTTTTGACGGCATTGACTACGACATCAAGGGCATTGTGCCGAATTACAGCAAGCAGGACTATATGAAGCTGATCTGCGAATCGAGAAGGGCAGGTGCGAAGGATGACATCTATTGACGATCTTGCCGCAGAAGTCATGAAGGGACTGACGGAATATGCGGAGCTTGCCGATGCAGGCATGAAGCGTGCTGTGAGAAAAACAGCGACTTCCGTCAAAAATGAAATTTCCGCAAACGCTCCTGTGAAGTCCGGGCGGTACAAAAAGAGCTGGACGGCAAAGAAAACAAAAGAAAACAGCCACACACTGGAAATGACCGTCCACAGCAAAGACCGCTACCAGATAGCGCATCTGCTGGAACACGGTCATGCAAAGCGTGGCGGCGGTCGTGTGGCTGCTATTCCGCATATTGCTCCGGCCGAGGAGCATGGCGAAGAAATGCTCACAAGTCTGATTGAAAAGGAGTTATCGTGAATTACGAGGAAATCAATGAAATGATGATGGAAGTCGGCTTACCGTTTGCCTACCATCACTTTGCCGAGGGCGAGTCACCACAACCGCCCTTTGTACTTTTTTTGTCGCCCGGCGAGAATACTTTTTCGGCGGATAATCGGATGTATCACAGCTTCAAAACGCTGCACATCGAGTTATACACGGATGAGAAATCGCCGGACACGGAACAGCGTGTGGAGGAAGTGCTGACACAGCACAACATTTATTATACAAAAACAGAAGTATGGATAGAGTCTGAAAAGCTCTATGAAGTGCTTTACACAATGGATGCCTGAGTCCGAGGCAGGATGCTGCTTGAGGACGAATGGTATGCCGACACAGGATATAAGGAGGCTGGTATAAATATGGCTCTGAAGAAAAACAAGGTCAAGTTCGGTCTGAACAAGGTACACTATGCCAAGATCACGGCATGGTCGGATGACGGTGTGCCGACTTTCGCAACACCCGTCCGCATCCCCGGTGCTGTATCGCTGTCCGTGGACGCAAACGGCGAAAACGAGAACTTTTTCGCCGATGACGGCGTGTATTACGTCATCAACAACAATGCGGGCTACACCGGCGATCTGGAGCTTGCGCTCATCACCACCGATTTTGCTACCGATATCCTCGGTGAGCAGCTCGATACCAAGGGCGTGCTTGTGGAGCGTAATGATGCGGAGACGGTACAGTTTGCGCTGCTCTTTGAATTCTCAGGAGACAAGAACAAAATCCGTCATGTGCTGTACTGCTGCTCGGCAAGCAGACCATCCACGGAAAGTTCCACCACGGAGGAGTCCACCGAAGTCAAGACGGAAACGCTGTCGCTGACGGCATCTGCGCTGCCTGACGGTCTGGTGAAGTCCAAGACCTGCGAAAACACGGACGAGACCACTTACAACAACTGGTACGATTCCGTGTATATCCCGACCGCAAGCACGACCACTACCAAATCGGCAAGCACCACAAAGGCTGCAGCCACTACTGAGTAACGGAGGGGAAAGAATATGGCTATCAAGAAAAATATCACAATTGACGGCATCGAGGTTCCTTTCAAGGCGAGTGCAACCGTGCCTCGCCTTTATCGTGCGAAATTCCGCAAGGACATTTTCAAGGATTTCGCTGCGCTGAAGGATTCCGTGGACGAGAGCGACGAGGAAAATTCCGGTCTCGGCATCGAGAGCCTTGAGGTCTTTGAAAATATTGCATGGACGATGGCAAAGCACGCAGATCCGGAGAATGTGCCGGATAATCCGGATGACTGGCTGGAGCAATTCAACACGTTCAGCATTTATGAAATTCTGCCGCAGCTCTTTGAACTGTGGGGGGCTGAATGTGGAGTCGCAGGCAGAGTCAAAAAAAAGTCTCGCCCAGTTGACCACCCGATGACAACACCGCTGTTCCTTCTCCGATGCGTGCAGATCGGATTGAGTCTTTCTGATCTTGATCTGCTCACGATCGGAATGGTCAATGAGTTGTTCATTGAACGGGAAAATGATGAGGCGGATTACAGTTATAAAGCGAATCAATTTGATTTCGATAATTTCTGATGAAGTGAGGTGATCCACCACGGCAAACAGAATCAAAGGCATTACCGTTGAGATAGGCGGCGACACCACGAAACTATCCAAAGCCCTTGAAGGTGTCAACAAAAACATCAAAACCACGCAGACGCAGCTCAAAGATGTCGAAAAGCTGCTGAAGCTCGACCCGACCAATACAGAACTTTTATCTCAGAAACAAAAGCTATTAGCTGACACCATCTCCGCAACCAAAGACAAGCTGTCTACCCTCAAAACAGCGGCAGAGCAAGCCAATACAGCCCTTGCCAATGGCGATATTTCGCAGGAGCAGTATGACGCCTTGCAGCGTGAGATTATCGAAACGGAACAGGAACTGCAAAACTTACAGCGTGAAGCAGAGGCATCCCGCACCGCACTTGTAAAAATCGGTGAGGTCGGTGAAACCCTCGAAAAAGTGGGTACCAAAATTGCCGATGTCGGAGAAACACTCACCACCCATGTCACTGCGCCGATTGCTGCTCTCGGAACTGCCGCAGTCAAAACTGCCAGCGATTTTGATTCTGCCATGTCAAAGGTCGCCGCTGTTTCCGGTGCGACTGGTGATGATCTGGAAGCTCTGCGTGACAAGGCTCGTGAGATGGGCAGTAAGACAAAATTCTCCGCATCAGAAGCAGCCGAAGCCATGAACTATATGGCGATGGCTGGCTGGAAAACGGAAGATATGCTGTCCGGCATTGAGGGCATTATGAACCTTGCCGCCGCATCCGGCGAGGACTTGGCGACCACATCGGATATTGTCACGGACGCATTGACCGCTTTTGGCTTGACTGCTGCCGACAGCGGTCATTTTGCTGACGTGTTGGCGGCGGCAAGTTCTAATGCAAATACGAATGTCAGCATGATGGGCGAAACCTTCAAATACTGCGCACCTGTTGCAGGTGCATTGGGCTTCTCCGTGGAGGATACGGCAGAAGCAATCGGACTGATGGCAAATTCAGGTATCAAAGGATCACAGGCAGGCACGGCACTCCGCTCCATGATGAACGCCCTTGCGGGCGATGTCAAATTCTGCGGTGAAAAGCTCGGTAAGGTGGAGATTCAGACCACCAACGCTGATGGCTCCATGCGTGACCTGAACGATATTCTTGCGGACTGCCGTGTGGCATTTTCACAGATGTCAGAATCAGAACAGGCATCGGCGGCACAGGCTCTTGTGGGCAAAAATGCCATGTCTGGTTTTCTTGCTGTCATGAACGCAGCACCGAGCGACATCGAAAAGCTCAACGGCGCAATTGCCAACTGTGACGGCACTTCTCTCAGCATGGCGGAAACCATGCAGGACAATTTAAGCGGACAGCTCACCATTTTGAAATCGCAGCTGGAAGAACTGGCTATCTCTTTCGGTGAAATTCTTATGCCTGCGATTCGTGCTATCGTTACCAAAATTCAGGCATTTGTAGATAAGCTAAATCAGATGGATCCGGCAGTCAAGGAGACAATTGTCAAAATTGCTCTGGCTGCGGCGGCTCTTGGCCCCTTGCTGATTGTCATCGGCAAGACCATTTCGGGTGTGGGCAGTGTACTCACACTTGTATCAAAAGTGCCTGCCGCCATTGGCGCGGTAAAAGGCGGCATCACAGCGGTTACCGGAGCATTGAGGGTTTCTGTCGGTACAATTCTTTCCGTTGTTGCGGCAATTGCGGCACTCGTTGCAGCGTTTGTACACCTGTGGAATACCAACGAGGAATTCAAAAACAACATTCTCGGTATCTGGGAGCAAATCAAAAGCACATTTTCCGGTTTAACGCAAGGCATTGTTGACCGTCTGAACGCCCTTGGTTTCGACTTTGAAAGTTTTACCGATATGCTGAAAGCGGCATGGGACGGCTTGTGTAATCTGCTTGCGCCTGTATTTGAGGGTGCATTCCAGAATATTGCGAATGTTTTCTCCGAGATTTCCGGCATTATTCTTGGACTGCTGGATGTATTTATCGGTCTATTTACCGGTGATTGGGAGCAATGCTGGAACGGCATCAAGGGTATTTTCACATCCATCTGGGATTTTATCGTGTCCACCTTCACGAACATTCTGAATACGCTGAAAGGCATAGCGGATGTGATTCTCGGCTGGTTCGGCACTTCGTGGGATGAGGTATGGACATCTGTTAAGGATTTCTTTGTGAATATCTGGAACAGCATTGTATCCTTTTTCACTGGAATTTTAACGAGTATCAAGGACTTTTTCGTCAATACCTGGACAGCAATTTACACCTTTTTCAGCAATATTTTCAATGCTATCTATACGGTGGTTTCCACGGTGTTCCAGACCATTTATGACACGATTATGACCATCTGGAACAGCATTTATGAAACCATTGCACCTCTTCTGGATGCATTCAAGTACCTGTTTGAAACGATATTTCAGGCGATTCAGATTCTCATCGGCATGGCGATGGATTGGATTTCGGAGAAAATTTCCGCTATCTGGAATGCAATTGTTTCATTTCTGGCACCAATTCTGGAGGGCATCAAAAATACTTTTACTACCATATGGAACGCTGTCAAATCTGTCATTGATACAGTGCTTGGCGCAATTCAGTCAGTGATAACTACGGTCTGGAATGCGATTTATGGCTTTTTGAGTCCCATTCTGAACCGCATCAAAAGCGTGGTTTCTTCTGTTTGGGATTCTATTTCCAGCAGGATTTCAAGCATCATGAACACCATAAAATCCACAATTTCAAACATCTGGGACAGCATTAAAAGTGCTGTTTCCACAAAGGTCAGCGGCGTGAAAACTGCCATTCAGGACGGATTTCAAGCGGCGGTTGATTGGATCAAGGGACTTGCCTCCAATGCGTGGAATTGGGGTGCGGATATTATCAACGGTATCATTGACGGCATCAAAAGCATGATCAATAATCTTGCGGACTGCGTAACCGGTGCTGCGGATACGATTCGTGATTTCCTGCACTTTTCCGTGCCGGACAAAGGCCCTTTAACCGACTACGAAAGCTGGATGCCAGACTTTATGAAAGAACTGGCTGACGGCATTAACAAAAGCAAAAAGTATGTGGAAAAGGCTGTTTCCGGCGTTGCAGAAGCGATGCAGCTTACAATGGAATCCGACCTTAGCATGAAGCTGGACGGTATTTCCGCCGCTATGGTTGACGGCAGCGCAGGAACAACTGTTATCAACAACTACAACAACGACAACAGCCGGACGGTGAATCAGACGAACAATAGTCCAAAATCACTGTCACGGCTGGAAATTTACAGGCAGACACGCAATGCGCTGAATGTGTGAGGAGGTGCGCCCATGTTTTTCACCCTTATCCTCGAAAATGAAAGCGGTGACCGTGTGGACATGACCACAACCGCAAACAACTTCATGGTCTCAAAAATCGAGGGCTTATCACCTCCAACAGGCACGATCAGCACCTCCTCCTACGCAGGCATGGACGGCAGCTATCTGAACAACGCTTTCATCGAAAAGCGGAATGTGGTCATTCATTTTGAGATGCGAGGGGTAAATATCGAATCTCGCCGACATGCCCTCTATCGTGCAGCCAAACCTTCCCACTATATCAAAGTCTACTACCGAACCGCAGGCACTGACGTATTCACCGAGGGCTATGTAGAAACCTGTGAGGTCAATCATTTTGAACAGTGCATCAACGGACAGATTTCCATTCTCTGTCCTGACATCTACTGGTACGCCACGGAAACACAGGTCGCAGAGTATTCGCAGGTAATCGGGGCGTTCCATTTCATTTTCCCCGATGATGACAATCCCTTCCCTATCGCAAAATACAACACGCAGAATATCATGACGATCAAAAACGACGGCGACGAGACCGGATGCACCATTGTTATCTCCGGCGGTCCCGCAAAAAATCCGACACTCTACAACACCGAAACAGATGAATATATGCAGATACAAGGCGAAATTGAGGAGGGCGACACGATCACCATTACCACAAAAACCGGAAATAAAACCGTGACCTTGGAGCGTGAGGGTGTGACGACCAACATCATCAATCGCCTTGTATCCGGTTCCACATGGCTGACACTGCGAGAGGGCGAGAACCATTTCCGGCTGACTGCTGTCGGCGGTACAAAGAACCTGAAAGTGCAGATTATTCACCGAAACGCGTATTTAGGGGTGTGATGAAAATGCAAATTGAAGTGTATAAAATGACAGTGGATGGCGATTCGCTCACAATAGCCCTCGAAGCGATCTGCGACAGTTTTTCAAGTCTGCTGTGGGATGTGGAGTATTACAAATGCGGTAGCTTTGAGGTGTATATTGCGGCAAGTCCGCAGAATATCAGCATCTTCCAAACAGGGCGCATTGTGGGCAGGAACGATGATAATGAACATTTTGGCATCATTGAATCGGTGCAAATTGAGACGGACGCTGAAAACGGCGACTATCTGACGGTGCAAGGGCGTTTTCTTATGTGCCTGCTGGAACGCCGCATCATCAACCCGACGCTGTCAATTACAGCGCAGATGGCGTACTCAGATATTGTGCGGTCGGCGGTCACATTGAACGCATTGCAAAATGATAACCGCCGCATTCCGGGCTTATCGCTCGGAACTGTGATTGGTTCATGCTGGGAGCAGACAACAACTTTGCAGGTGTCATATGCCAATCTGATGGAATGGGTGTATACAATCTGTGAGAAGATCGGCGGCACTGCAAATATCCGGCTTGTGAAAGATACCGGAGAGACCTATAAAATGCTGTTCGACCTATCCGAAGGCACTGACCGCAGCATGATGCAGGAAGAAAATCCGCATATTGTATTTTCCGATGCTTACAGCAATTTGCTTTCGTTTTCCTATGCCGCTGATGATTCTATCACACGCAACTTCGCCTATATTTACGGTCACGGCGAGGGGGCTGACCGTAAGCACACCGCATATTGTGTGGATACTGAGCCGACCTATCTTGACCGCTATGAGCTGTATGTTGATGCGGACGATATTGCCGAAGAGGAACAGGTCGAGGGTGAGACTGTGCCGATACCGGAGGAGCAGTATATTGAATTGCTCAAGACAAGAGGCTCGGAGAAGCTGGTTGACCCAAAGTCAGCATCAGAATCAGAAATTGCGGCAAATTCCACACAGTATGTGTATAACAGAGATTACGCAGTCGGAGACTATGTGACCGTTGAGCATAAACGTTTCGGCATGATGCAGCCGAAAATGCAGCTTATTGGCATGATTGAGGGATTTGACCAGAACGGCAGAAGTCTGACACCGACTTTCAAAGAAGGGTGATATTATGGCATTTTCATTCGGGTTTTTCAATTCAAAAAATCTTGACAGAACCTACACCGCAGAAAATTTTTGCGACTATTTAGGTTCTATCATATGCAACGGCATTCAGGACAATTACGGCAACTGTTTCGAGCTGACCGCCGCAAGCAGTGGTCTCAAAGTTACAGTCGGCAAGGGTAAGGCATGGATCAATGGACACTATTTCATCAGCGATGCGAAGTACAGCATTGATTTGTCAGAATATCAGGACGAGTCACTGCCGCGATATGTGGGCATTTGCATTTATCTCGACACAAGCGAATCCGTCCGAAATGTGTCTTTGAGGCTGTTTCCCGGTACACCTGCCGAAAATCCGTCGCTCCCGTCCATTCCGCAGGATTCAGAACACGTCAGACTTTTGATGTACGCCGTCCGGCTGAATGTGGGTGCAACTTCTTTAACTGAGCGTGACTGGCACGATTACCGTGAGGATGCAAATGTCTGCGGCTACTGCAAGTGCATTCTCGGCAAATGCAAGGTCACAGAAATGCTGGCACAAATGGCGCAGATCAATGCAACTGTTGAAGCCCTGCAGACAGAGAATGAAACACTGACAAACAAAATAGATACTCTGCAAACAAAGGTCGACGACCTCACCGGCGATATTGTCGAGACGGGCGAAATCGGCGAAGAAGCCTACTATGTTCTGTATTCCAACGGCAAATTGCTGATACGTGGAACCGGTTCAACTTACGATTATGACCTCGGTGAATCGCCTTTCTGGGAAAATGAAAATATACGTTCTCTCGTTATCTCTGACGGTATCACGGCAATCGGCAGCAGCGTGTTTGAACGGTGCGGCAATATGGTTTCCGCAAGTTTTCCCAATACGCTTACAGCAATTGGCGAGAGAGCATTTTTCATGTATACACAGGGCGGTTTAACAGAGCTGAACATTCCTGCGTCAGTGACAACGATTGGAGAAAAGGCGTTTGCAAATTATAACGGCGCTGCGGTCACGCTTCCCGCAACGCTTACCACGCTTGGCACATATCTTTTCATGGATTCCGGCACACTGACAAGCGCAAGAGTAGAATGTGCGGAAATCCCGGAATATTGCTTTGTGTGGTGTACTTCGCTTGCGAATTTGACTCTCAGCCGCAATGTGACAAAGGTCTGCTCTCATATGATAAACTATTGTCTGCATCTTACACAAATCACCTATGAAGGCAGTCTTGACGACTGGGCAGAGGTTACGAAACAAAGCAACTGGGATGGCAATGGCAGCAGTGCTGACGGCTATCTCAGAAAGGTACAGTGCCTTGACGGATATATGGAGTATGACGAAGATACGAAGGAGTGGAAAGAGGTGCGAGACTGATGTGGAAATTTCTTGTAAAAAACCAGAGCATTGAAATTCTGGAGCGAGAGGTGCTGGCGGATCATCAGATCCAGTATGTTCAGTTCAAATTTACCTTTGACGGCGACTGGAAGCGTTTTCACAAAGTGGTGCAGTTTGCGCAATGTGACGAGGTGTATTCGGTTGTTCTGGGGACTGATGGGGTATCATGTTTTTTGCCTGCGGAGCTTCATGTTGGGGCTTGCAAGATGTCTGTGTTCGGATATGATACGGAAAGTGATGAAACCGTCAGAGCGACAACCGTTCCGGTCACTCTGAATATCCGTGCATCCGGTTTTGAAGGCGACGAACCGCCTATTCCGCCGACGCCTGACCTGTATACGCAGCTTTTAAAGCGCATCGAAGATGCAGAAAAAGGACTTGACGGAAAATCCGCCTACGAGATTGCGGTCGAGCATGGTTTTGTCGGCACAGAGGAAGAATGGCTGGAAAGTCTGAAAGGCAAAGACGGCATTACACCGGATATGTCGGAATATCCGAAAACCACAGAGGTAACCGTTCTGATTCAGCAGGAGGTCGCTCCTGTGGCTGCCGATGCTCATACGCATGATAATAAAGCTGTGCTGGATTCCATTACGCAGGAAATGCTTGACGATATATCATCTATCTCGACTGTGGTCGGGCAGGCACACTGGCATCACAATCTCACAGTGCTTAATAGCATTACGGAATCTCAGGTTTCTCGCTGGGACGAGGCATATACCAGTGCGATGAACCTCAACGAGCGTGTTGGGGTGGATGAGGGATTGTTTTCGCAATTCAAGACGGAAATTCTCTATGATATGCAGGGGGCGAAAACCTCTATCACGGATATCAATACAAGACTTTCTGCGGTTGAAACAGCTCTCTCAGGCGTAGAAACTGCACTGGCGGATATCGTGGAGGTGACAGCATGAGCATTGCAAATTATCTGACTGTTCTTGATGAACAGAGAGATGCTTTAGCCCGAAATCTTGCGGCAATGGGTGTATCCGCATCGGAATCTGAAAAGCTGAATACTCTCGTGCCGAAGGTGCTGCAAATTCCGCAGACAAAGTCCAATGTGACACTTTTTCAGTCTGGCATCGATGCTCTCCATGACTACGGCGAAACGATATACACATTCTACAATGACGGTTACCGCAGTCTCTCCGGTTTTGCGGAAACCTATCCGAATTTCTGCTGTGAGGATAACGGTTATGCGCTTTCCTACAACATGACGGACTTTGGCTGGGCTGGCGAGGTGTTCACGATCAGCACAACTCCGGTTGCCATTTCATCTGGCAAGAGCATTCTGTTCAGTTACAAATCCGGCTCAACGGAAGCCGGAGTCATGTATCTGGTGAAAAAGCCGGAGGACGAGAAAACTGCATACGACCTTGCGCAATATGTGTATGAACAGATTCAGTCCGAAAGTGCTGTCACTATCAATTTCAATCGGCTCTATGCCGACAGCTATATCACCACGCTGCATAGCTGTAAGAATGTGTCTCCCGGTGAATATCTGCTGGCGTGGAAGGGCGTGTCGGACAACACGCATCCGCTGATCCGCACGATTAAAATTCTGGAGGTGTAATGAAATGAAAGAAACAATCTGTACGGTGATTGGCATTGTGGGCGGATTCATTACCGCCATCATCGGCGGCTGGGATTCGGCACTCATCACGCTGGTCATATTCATGGCGGTCGATTTTGTGACCGGTTTTGTATCGGCAGCAATGGGCAAATCCAAGCACAGCGAAACAGGCAAACTCAGCAGCAGAGCCGGATGGGTGGGACTTGCAAAGAAGTTCTGCATTGTGCTGATGGTAGTCGTTGCAGTCCGTATTGACATTCTCATCGGCACGACCTATATCCGTGATGCTGCCTGCATTGGCTTCTGCGTCAATGAACTTTTGTCAATTGTGGAAAATACCAGTTTAATGGGAATCCCGTATCCGCCTGTGCTGAAGAATGCGATTGACGTTCTTCAGAAAAAGGCAGGCAGAGTGGAAGAAACTGACGATGAAAACAAGGAGGAAGAAGATGGCGATTAAGACGTACGCAAGCTTCGACAGCACACAGTTGTCGGAGCATTTCAATGCAAAGGAATTCAAATGCAAATGCGGCAAAGAGCATGATTTTTCTGTTTCTGAGGAGCTTGTCGAAAAGCTCGAAAAGCTGTATGATGCACTTGACTGCTCAAAAATCATTGTGACCTCCGGTTTCCGCTGTGCCGATCATGATACAGCAGTCGGCGGCAGAGGAACAGGTCAGCATACTAAGGGCAATGCAGCGGACATCTGCTGTTATGGTCAGGATGGACAGCCGATCAGCAGCAAGACTGTGTGCTGTAAGGCACAGGATATTGGCTTTACCGGCATTGCCAATATTACAGCCGCCTACATCTATACGCATGTGGATGTGCGGACAGGCTCTAAGTGGTATGGTGATGAAGTGCAGGGTAATTCTTCTGTGACCGATGATTTTTACAAGTATTTTTCCGTTTCTGGAAACACAGATAACAACAAGGAGGGCGATAAAATGAAAGGCATTGACGTTTCTGTTCACAACGGAGATATTGACTGGAAGAAAGTCAAGGCGGACGGCATTGAATTTGCAATTCTCCGTGCTGGCTATGGACGTGAACTTTCTCAGAAAGATGCACGTTTTGAGGAAAATTACAAGAATGCTAAAGTCGCAGGAATCCCTGTCGGAGCATATTGGTATTCCTATGCGACCACGGTTGACGAGGCGAAGCTGGAGGCGGAGGTCTGCGTTTCCATTCTGAAGGGCAAGCAGTTTGAATTTCCGATTTTCTTCGATCAGGAGGAAAAGGCAACTCTTGATACTGGAAAGGCGAACTGCTCGGCGATGGTACGAGCCTTCTGTGAGGTTCTCGAATCTGCCGGTTACTGGGTCGGTCTGTACACAAGCCGTTCCGTGCTGTCTACGCACATTGAGGATGACATCAAGACACGATATGCGCTGTGGGTTGCTGAATGGAGCGAAAAGTTGAACTACAGCGGTTCGGTCGGCATCTGGCAGTATTCCAGCAAGGGCAGTATGAGTGGCATCAGCGGTGATGTTGATCTTGATACGGCTTATGTGGATTATCCTGCGAGGGTCAAGGCGGCAGGGCTGAACGGCTACGGCGGTGCTGCGGCGACACCTGACACTTCTACACCTGATGCTACACAGGTTCACGGCAACCTGACCGCTACGGTGCAGATTGGCGATGATGTGTATGAGGGGACGCTGACGAAGGTGTAATGTTTTGTGGGCAGGAGTGAAACGCTCCTGCCTTTTCTTTTCCTATAAGGAGGCTCTATGAAATCGTCAGATAAAGCCAAGATTGAAGCATATCGTGAAAAAGGTGTGCCTTATGCGGAAATTGCAGAAGTTTTGTCTCTTCCGCTGAATACAGTAAAATCCTACTGTAAAAGGCATGGCCTTGGCGGTCGGAGAGAGCGTACCGCTGAAAATATATCACTGTGCCTGCAATGCGGTGCAGGAGTTCCACAGATTCCGCATCGCAAAGTTAAAAAATTCTGTTCCGATCAATGCCGAAATTTATGGTGGAGAAGTCACTCCGCCGAGATTCGCCGCAAGTCGGAACAGATTTTTATTTGTCCGGTATGCAAGAGTGAATTCAGTGCCTACCGCAGCTCAAACCAGAAATATTGCTCCCGTATCTGCTACGGAAAATCAAAGGAGGGGTCTCATGTCAAACGAAAAAATTCAGAATGTGATGCAGTACCAGACCGTCATGGCATGGGTTCGCTCCCTTCTGAATGATGGCATTATCACTAAGACTGAGTATAGCAAAATTGATACAATTATGACCAGAAAATACGGCATATCTTCGTGCAGCATATTTTGCTGAAAACCGTTGACTTTTCGCCGTTTTAGAGCGAATATAGTAAACGAAGGAGGTGCTGCTTATGGAACGAATTGTTGAGAAAATTGAGTTCCCCAATGCACAAAAAATAAAGCTGCTCAGAACGGCAGCCTACGCAAGAGTATCCAGCGGAAAGGATGCAATGCTGCACTCACTTTCCGCACAGGTCAGTTACTACAATCAACTGATTCAGAGCAATCCGGAATGGCTGTTCTGCGGCGTTTACGCTGATGAAGCCCTGACGGGAACAAAGGATAACAGAGGAAATTTCCAGAAACTGCTTGCAGAATGCCGTGCTGGGAATATCGATGCTTTCACTACGGATAGAATACAAACAAATAAAAGGTCAACCATCGGAAAACACGCAAAATTGCGACATTTTCGGTAGTTGACCTTGTTTTTTGTTATGGGGTGGAGCGAAATCGACCGTTTAGCTATCGGACGCCCACGCTGCTGGAGTTATCGCACTTTCAAATAATAGCAGAGCTTTCATTTGTATCGTGCAACCGTCTTTCATTTGATAGTGCTGAAAGTGCAGAAAATGCCGTAGATACGATGAAAGGTACAGATTAGTTTCGTCACGGAAATGGGCGGATTTTGGACACTTTCAAATGATTGCTGGGGCTTTCGTTTTGGGGGTGCAACAAATGAAAGGTGATGCTTTCGTTTGAAAGTGCAGGAGAATCAGGAGTTTTATAATACAGGAGTTACCGTTGGTTGCGAGAAGAAACTAATATCAAGAATACGCTGATGCTAACCGTTTCATCTAAAAATGTCGCAGACCATTGCTTCTGTGGCATCTCCTAGCAACATAATCTATGTATCAGACATTGTCGGAATCCCATCTGAAAGAAAGGAGACTAATAGTAATACAAACTACTGTAATAGCAATCAGCACAACTATTTGTGTTTCAAAGTCAGATAACGACTTTCCGTGCCATACTCCTTTCATTATTTCAACTGCGTGAGTCAGGGGTATAAATTTAGAGATATTTTGGATAGTATCTGGCATAGTCTCTATTGGAATCGTTGCACCAGAAAGGAAGAGCATAGGAAAGTAAAAAACATTGGCAATTGCTGTAGCGGCTTTAGAATTATCAATCACGCTGGCAATTACAAAACCCATAGAAAAGACGCAGATCACGCCCAGAAGAAAAGCGACAATCACATTCAACACATTTTCTGGCATAACTGCCGAATATCTCAGTCGAGCGATAATCACAAGCAGTATTGCACCAATAACTGTCATCAAGAGATTGACAGCAATTTGGGCGATAATGATTTGAGCAGGAGTTGTCGGTGACGCTTTAAATCGCTTTAGAATCTTGTTTTCACGGTAACTGGTCATCGATAATGGAAGCGACATTATACCTGTTACACAAATAATCATACAGATATATGCGGGAAGAGAAGCATCCACTGTTCCAAGTCCATCGAACATGGGTGCCGGATCGTTACCATAGATTTCTCCAAAGAGAATAAGGAACAGAGGCGGGAAAATCAAAGTGAAGAACATAGTAATAAAATTCCTGAAAAAACACTTGAACTCAATACTAATCCATTGCAACTGCGACTTCATCTTTATTTCACCTTCTTTCCGCTGCGTTGTTTAGAAGTTTTATCCGTAACACTATCCATCAGAGACTCGCCAGCGTATTTGAAGAAGATATCTTCCATGTTCGGATGTTTAACATCAATGTGCTGTACCATTACGCCGTTCTTTTCTACGAGATTGTAAAGCATTGGCAAAATTGACTCAGCGTCACCCTCAACATAATATTTGTTTCCATCCTTTTTGCAAGATATAGTTTCTGACCAGCCGCCAATAATATCTGGGTTCAAATCCCTATCGCACTCAAATGTGATTAAATCTGGCACATCAGCATTCTCAATCAGATTCGACAATGTGTCGAGGGCAACTATCTCACCTTTTCTTACAATGGCCACCCTGTCGCACAAGTACTCGGCTTCTTCCATGAAGTGTGTAGTCATATAGACTGTGATGCCTCTATTTTTCAAACTTTTGATCTTTTCCCAGATATCCCTTCTGGATTTGGGATCCAATCCTGTTGTAATCTCATCCAAGAAGACAACTTCAGGATTAGCCATAAGTGCAAGGATGATTGATAGTCTCTGGCGCTGTCCACCAGACAGCTTACCAATGTAGGACTTTTTTTTCTCCGTCAAATCAAACTCTTCGAGCAGACTATCAAAATCAGCGGCATTGGGATAGAAACTAGCAAAAAGCTTTCCAATTTCTGCTACTTTCACCTTATCTTGATAAGTTGTTTCTTGGAGTTGTACTCCAATTCTTTTATACAACTCTGTCCTATTGTGTTTTGGATCAATGCCGAGAACGCTGATAGCACCCTTGTATTTGGTACGTAGCCCCTCGATGCATTCTATGATAGTTGTTTTCCCAGCACCGTTAGCACCAATCATACCAAAGATTTCCCCTTTTTCAACATGAAAGGAGACACCCTTTACCGCATGTTTATCCTTATATCGGACATCCAATCCTTCTACAGTTATGGCCATGCTTTTACCTCCTATTTTATAGATGAGTGTAGTATTTTATACCCTTTTCATAGACCATATGATATATACTATGGATATTATGAAATAGTATGTTCGTTTCTCCAACAAAAGAATGCTTAGCCTTACCCTTTGCCAGCAATCATGATTCCAATTACTATTACATCACATGTGCGAAGATTTCGCAAGTCCTTTCACTATTTTTGTCATCAATTTCCAAATATTTGTTACTATTCAAAGTGGCATTGCCGTTGAAGAATTACAGACATCTCAAATTCACATACATAGTTCTTTGATTTCAGGAGTTTTAAGATATATAACTTTGAATGCGCTTTTCTCCAACTGTTTATAAACAGATTTTAATTAGAAACAATAACTTCCTTACTTTTTCAGATAGAAAATGACATACATTTCATGACAAACGATGGCAGGAACAATGCTGTTTGTTATAACGATCATCAAACAACCCACAAATGAAATCGCTAGTGCCCCACCAGCCATAGCAACAGCTTGTTTCAATGTTTGTGTGCATACGACCTGCTCGATTATAAACATAACCGCAACAATTAACATCATCACAGGTAGAGGAAGCCAAGCAAATCTATTGAGAAGCACAAAATAGATGATACATCTAAAGAACAGTTCTTCAAACAGTGCTGAACTTGTTGGGTACAGCATTCTTATTCTTCTAGGAAGATTGTAGGATACCTTTACCCAATTAATTTCGCTTATTATTCTGTACCAATTCACATCGCTTTTAAGCAGAGAACAGACCAGAAGAAATACTGATGATACTTCCAACTGCAACAGGAATCCAGCAAATGTATAGAAAATAGCATCATGTATGTTGATCGGAGCCAAATATTCTAATGGGTTTACTCCGTATATCAGCCTACCAAGAACAATGCCTAAAAGTCCTACAAACAAATAACAGAACCAAATGATATAAAACCTGATCTTATCTTGCGGTGCACGGCAATGTCCCATCAAATGCATTGAAATTTTATTAACAATTTTGCTGTTTGCTAGTGCTTCCACAGATCTTCCCCAAAAAGCAGAATAAAGAGCAGCGATGACAAGGAAGACAGCAAGATCAACATATTTATTCATCTTATATTCCCTCCGCCGACCATTGCAAACCGCTCCGACCTACTCAACCACAGAAGGGTATAATTCTGTACACAGTGTGCAATTATAGGAATTAGTATATTATTATCAAACATGAGATACAGAATTACAAAGATGCAACCGCTAAACAATTTCTGAATGATCGTAAACAGCCCCCATTGCGAATGATTAAGAGCAAAAACAAATATAGCTATTATTGCGATGAGAACAAGAGGCACTTTCAGTTCAAAAAGTACGTTTATAATTGACATTCTGAAAATCAATTCTTCCAGAATTACAAACGCTCCAACAGACATGATGTCCCATATATCAATTTTCTTAGTCTCGCTGTAGACTGAGTGAACTGAAAACTTGGAAACCCATTGTCCTGTTGAAACAAATGTCATCAGAACGCCTACAAAATACTCGATACAAATACAGCCTATGCCTGACATAATTGCAGCCAGAATACCTAACACATTCGGCCAAATATGAATGAATTTTAGATGCACAATTCCAGAAAAAAATGCAATGATAAGAATAGAACTATAAGAAATAATTAGCCCAAGATAGTTTGTGCTAATTTTCTTTCTTTTCATTACTCCGGAAAGAAAATAAGATACATTTACACCTAATCCAATCGGCAAGCACAGTATTGTTAGAATCATGGCTGTTTCAAGGGACTGGATGGGGTAAATCATTTTTTATGCCTCCAAATTCTTGCATACGTGGATGGTTGCTGTATGGAAAACTAGGCAAACACATCTGGACCAGCTCAGGAAAAAAGGTCCTTACAACCTTCCATCCCTTTTTATGAACTTCAGGAGGAGTAATATCTAAATAGACTCCGTATTCAGATTTCTTGCTTAACTTAGAAAGAATATCAGATATTTCTTCTTCTGCCGATTTTTTCTCCTGTGATTCCAGTGCACTTAACAAAACCTTATCTCTGCACCAGGTATAGAAGAATTCTTTCTTTTCTTGATAGTTTTCCGTATTAGCCCAGAGAGATACATTTGTATCAAGATTATTGAAATTATTGTTCATTACTTTCTTCAGATACAGATGAGGCATTAGCAAAGGTCCGTTTGTTGCAAGATAATAAATTGCAAGTGCTTCCAATAAAGCTTTGTATAATGCCTTATTAGGATTTAAGTCTGTTTGACAACCGACAACAACTGCAGGCCTTTTACCATTATTACTAAGAAGTGCTACTCCTATAGAATAACCGGGCATTTCAGGCAACGAGTACTCAAAGGGGAATACCTCACAATCTATATCTCCGATAATACTATTAATCAGATTTAGAAGATTCTCATCATCTACAATTATTCTCCTTGCATAGGTTTTAGCGTACCAACCGATACAGAATGCATCTGCTTCGACTGACTCCATTAGTGCTGATTTCAATGCATTCATTAGCGTAGAATGAGCAGCAGCGCCCTTTGAAAAACCTGGGGCAAACAGCATTTCGCCTGATGCATTCTTAAAACCTGTAAACAAGAGTTGCGCTGGAATATATATTTCCCTGTCTTTGTCAAAAACACTAGGACACTTAATCCAGCTTATAGGATCATCCTTTGTAATCGGACGTATGGTTGTATTGGATGCAAGCCTTTTGTAGTCTTCCTCTGAATACATCATCATATATTCCCATGGCATGGATTCGCCGTAATTATGAATAGTATTATAGCTAGCTCGCACCTGCTTGTCTTGATAGTATCCGTTCGCAAGAAGCAAGGCATAACGTTCAATGCCTTCTCCTAAAAGGCGCACCATTGCTTCTTCAAAATGGACACCATATCCTGATAAATGATGATTTATCTCTGCACGTTCATCAATAATGGCTTTCTGATATGCTGGCATATTGGCAGTACACACTGATATTTTCGGAGTGTATTTCCCCTGCGCAGATGTCAGAATCTGTGATTCCATTATTCCGTAATGCTGGCCACAAAGATTTAAAAATTTATTTTTCAGAACTGTACTAGACGGGTAATACTTCAGCATCATTCCCCCTCCTTTTTAAGTTAACTCTATTTTTTCAAGAACCGTATCAACTAGCTTTTTGCTTGACGTGTACATTTCGTCAATCTGCGCCTTAGCAATTGTACCGCATGCAGGACAGTATGGAATCCTTAAGATATCTTCCACCTGAAGTTCCATTACCGGAACATAGGTGTTCAGAGCTCGACCTGCAAATTTTGATTTTCCAATTGCACTTATTGTAAGTCCTTCAAAAATGGCCGTAGAAACAACAGACGAAAGAAGTGGAGTGTAATAAACAGCATTCTTATTTATTTGTTTATTTCTAGTTGACTCAACATATCTCCTGTAAACTGGATGATCTTGCATTCTGGCGAAAATTCTCTGCTCCATACACTCAAAGCAACCAGTTTCAGGAGGCTTAATCGTGAATACTGACGTAAACGGTCCATCAATCAGTGCCATAGAAAGAGGCTTATTCAGTTCGATCATGGCTCTGTTGAGATTCCTCATAAAGCTGACATTCAGCTTGCCCATTCCGCCAACGATACAGCAATATGGAGCAATGATATCACAAATCTTCTTCAAATTCTCATTTGTCTCACAACCGTCAAATCGTGTGACTACATCAGAATTTAGAATAGATAAGTATTCCTCATCCGTCATTATATGTATCGGCAGAGAAATAGAGTCGCATAGCCTGACCGCTTCTTCTTTTATAGTGGCATTGTCACTGAAAAATAAGATTGGATTCAGGTATACATCATTCTGAAGCCCAACTGATTCGTAAGTGCCGTTAATCAAATCATGTAACAGCTGCGCAGTATTACTCCTCTCCGCATCAACAATATAGCTCTGCTCATTCAAGCCTGCCACCAAGTTCTCTATTCCCTCTTTTTCAGCAGTTGAGATATTGAACTTTTGCATATACTCATCAAAATCTACCGCCTTGCCAGCATCCAAATCACTAAATGCGGCAAAAATCAGTTTCTTGACTTCTTCGCTTTCTGCTTCAAGTGAAAGAATTGCTTCCTCGTAATTCCATACCCCTTTTCTTATACGGATTTCATTAACTTGATTATTGAAAACAACAGCACTGTCGGACAATGTGTAGTGAACACTAGACATAATAATTCCTCCTTTTATTTACCAATAATTGTAACATTTACAATGTTTCTAGTAAGACCGTCAATCTCTATAAAGTTTTCACACTTATACTTTTCAAATCCACCAATATCACAAGATGCGATTCCTTCAGCCGTGCATACCAATTGTATGTTTTCTGAAATTTGTCCTACCTCGACCATTGCAAAATCGTAGGCCATATCCAGATATTTTCTCGAATTGTTATAAAGAGAATAAACGTAGAAAACTATAATGTTGATTTTATCCTGTTCAATGTTTATGCCCCATTCTGCAACATGGTTTATCTCATCCTCCGTGTTACCGTCAAGCTTTTTCACCAGCCTTATGGAATGTTCAAGAGGAAGATAATAATAGACACCATTGTCGATGCCTTTCACATTTCTCAGTACCATATACAGCGTGATCGGGAATAATCCGCCGCCTGATGGGGCTGCTCTAAGCGTGGCGTTACAATTATCACCAAGTGTATTCAGTGCCAGCGGATCTTTTTCTTCTGATTGTAAAGTCAGTTCTCCAGTTACTCCATCTGCATAATATAAAATCGTTGATAAGTCTTCAATTGTCATCGCCGCATCTGTCATCTTGCGTATGCTACGACGCGCACGAATAGCTGTCCCTAAAGGTGTTTTTACATGTCTGTATTTGGGTAATTTTATTGTTAGATTCTTATGTTCAACTTCTTCTTTTTCCGCTAGTATGCGCTGAACAATGCTTCCTCTAACCGAGAAAGAAGAATAACCCATCACACCATAAGACAACCCCATATCCATGGAGTTCCTTTTACGATTCATCAGATATATTTCACTCAAAAAATGTGTCTTTGCCAACAGACTGCTTGAATAGCATGCTTCAGGCACTTTCACCACTGTTGAATCGATATAGTTAGAGATTGCAATATTGCTTGTAAAATCGTATATCGCAAGCAGTCCGGGAGTTTCGATTTCCTGAAACTCCTCTAATGTCATTTTCTTTTTCTTTTCTTTTTGCATCTTGAATTCTCCTCATATCATATAATAAGGTTTCAGTAATAAGGTAGCCTCACGCTGGAAAATAATAGGTAGTATAGCCAAATGGTAAGAAATCGTCCGTAATATATCTTTGAATAGGTATCTCTAAAAACCCCTGATTTTCAAAATACGATGCATATTTACATGTTTTTTGACGTGTAAAAAATGCCAAATGTTAGTTTTTTGAGATGCCTTAATATTTCGCCTGTGCTTTGCTTGCAACGTGCTAATGAACCAAAGTGTCATACACGGATATTTAGTAAATGGGATTTTACTTATACAAATAAGATAATGAGATGCACACTTCTTGCTCATAGTTCACAAGCTTGTTCAGCTTAATCATTTGATCTGGTTTCAAATACAAGATCGAATTCCTTAATATGACCATACCCATCCATTGCAACAGGTATCCAGCCTAGATAGCGAAGACCCTTCTTTGCCGATTCGTTGATGATCTTTATGTGGTCATCAAAAGCCACTTTTGCGCCTCCCGCCGAAGTAGTGCAGGTTACTCTTTCAAATACATACTTTTCCATATTTTCTCCTTTAACATTGTATTTATTTATCACAACTACATCAATCGACTCTTAAACAGCTTTAAGACTAAGTCTATACCTGAATCCGTGAAGTTCGATTGATTGAAAAAAGTTGAAATTGGCTAAATGATGCGAATACTGGAGCATTTTTTAGCTTGAAATTTTCTCACCCAAAGGGTTAGAAAAAATTCTCTTGAAAATCAGAAGGCTTTCCTTGTAAAATGGGCATTTTTAAATCATTATACGCTTCTGAGTTTCACGGATTTAGGTCTATAATTATATAAATCTACCATCATTTTATGCTTGCCCGAAAATTGATTCATGATTTAATAGGGGAATAATAGCCGAATGAACCAACTTTGTTTCTAAAATGGATTTCCCAAATCGGGAGTCTTCTGATGCATCCTTTGCTTTTTCTTCCAGTAGATATTTTCAGATTCCAGTAATTCCAGTAATTCAATACTTTATTTTTTTCTTCTGCTGATAAACGCTCTAGAATTTCCCGAGCGATTTCATAGATGCAAATTGGCTGCTCAGCCGATAACGACAAGCCGCCTTCTAGTTTAGTGCTGAGACACCCCCCTCTGCAGGATGTTCTGTATAGGCAAGTTGCGCATTTTCCTTCTAATCCATTAATATTTATGGATCCGAGGAGATCATCATACTCCTTTCTGAGGAGTTTGATATCGTCGTATGATAGATACGTCTCAGTAGGAACTTCAAAGTAATGAGGGAGTACTGGGCAACCGATAAGTGCAAGATCGGGATTCAAAGCAACATATACTTCAGAACCAGCACCGCACGGCTTTGTCAGGAAAATATTTAACATATCTTCATCAAATGCTGTTTGGTTGCGTTTTACTTCTAATCTATCATATTTGTCTAGCACAATACGAGTAATCATGCTCAAAAGTTCAGTAAACGTCCCTTTATTTGTGTTGAATTCCGTTCCTTTATACACCCTGTAAACCGGTGTGTACCTGATATAAGAAGCATTATTTGTGTATGCATAATCAGCCAAATCATTCACTTCATTTATATTATAATTCGAAACGGTCATTCCTATGCCAAACATAGCGTGACTTTTTTTCAGGTACTCCACAGATCGATGTATTCTTTCCAGTCCATCTATCCCTGTCAAACTTCTAAATTTCTCAGCATCCAATGTATGAAGACTTATTCTGGTGATCACATTTTTATTTCTGATTAGCTCTATGTATTCTTCGTTAATCATCAACCCATTAGTCGTCACGTTAACAAAAAAGCCTTTATGTGAAGCGTATTGGATAACATCAAACAATTTGTCATATAAAAACGGCTCGCCTCCAGACAGCGAAAGATAGCGATACCCATTTTCATGAAGCTCACCTAAACACTCATAAACTCTTTCAATTTGCAACTTTTTGGAAACGCCGTTTTGATTCCATGCGCCGCAAAAAGAACATCGCATATTGCAACTGTCTGTTAGAAAGAACTCTGCATTCATTTAAACCACCTCATAATGTTAAGAGCCGTCTGTATTCGCTTGTTTATACAGACGGCCCTTATTGTCATTTACCACGCACAAGTGGACGTGGTAGTGGTGGTGCAAGTCGCACAGCAAGTGCATCCGCCAGGAGTCATAACAATAGCCGTGCGGCCAACAGAAGTGGCACCAATCTTACCAGAGAATCTCAGCATACCAGCAACCCCTTTCCAGAATGATAAATCAAGACAGCAATGCTGTAATGATAAGCGTAAGAACCAGCTTCCAGTCAAACATACTTGCATACACTGAGAGAATATGTACTATTATTTCAGATCAAAACCATAAAAGTTATGTATATCTCGAATTGAATTGGTACTTGTTTCGTATATTAACGCCTTTTGCGAAGGGTAACTACACGATTCTCTCTTGACAAAAGCTTGACCTCTGATTTACTATAAACAGCATACTACATTTTCGTCCATTTGTCAAGAGGTTCGGAAAGATTTTTTAGACAAAATTTTTATACTGTGGATTGAAATTCATGAAATCTGTACAATTTGGAAAAGTCAGAAAGGGATAAGGTGGTAAATCAATGAACATTTATGAACGGAAAGACGGCAGATTTGAGAGCCGTATACCTAATGGAAAGAGACCTGACGGAAAAAGGGCGTTTTTATATGTCCTTGCACGCACCAAAGAGCAGTGTATTGAGCGTGTTCAAGCCATTCAGCAGCAACATCGACCACAGGGGCACTGCACGTTGACCGTAGCAGAACTGTTTTCCGAGTGGCACCGTAGCATCCTGCATCGCGTGAAAGAGTCCACGGCAGCCAACTATACTATGAAAGCGGACAAGCATATTCTTCCAGCTTTCGGGAATATGGCTGTCAGCACTTTAACCGCCGATAGCATCTATGACTTCATAGCAGAAAAGCAGAAGGCCGGATTTTCGCCCCGATATATCGCCGATATTGTGATTCTGATGAAGACAATCTTTAAATATGCTGTCAGAACCTACCAGATTTTCAATCCTCTGGATGGAATTGTGCTGCCAAAGAGAAAATCTCCTGAGATTCAGCTTCTTGACGAAGCGGAACAGAAAACTTTACAGCAGTATATTGGGAGTCACCAGAATCGAAGTACGATGGGAACAGCCCTTTCCATGACCACTGGACTCCGCATAGGAGAGCTGTGTCCGCTTCAATGGAAGGATATTGACCTCGAAAAACGGATTTTGACCGTCAGCAAGACCATGCAGCGTATCCAGTGTCCGACCGCATCTAGTAAAACTAAGCTCATCATTACCGATCCGAAAAGCGAATCTTCCCGTAGACAGATTCCGATTCCGGAGTGTATGGTGAGCTTTTTGCTTAAATTCAAGGGCAAACCCAACGAATATATCCTGACCGGAACGGAGAAGCCGATAGAGCCGAGAGCGATGCAGTATCGATTCCAAACGATTCTGAAAAACGCAAAACTTCCGTCAGTCCATTTTCATGCTCTCCGCCACATTTTCGCCTCAAATTGCATCAAACTGGGCTTTGATGTGAAGGCTTTGAGCGAGATTCTGGGACATAGTTCTGTTGAAATCACGCTAAACCGATATGTTCACAGTTCTTTTGACCAGAAGAGAGAGTATATGAAGCGAGTACAGATGGCGTTTTGAAAAAGAGAGGCAACTTGAAAAATGAATATAATGGCTGCACCCTTCGCAAAAGGCGTTATTTTGCGGTAGTTAACTTGGATATTTGCAGCCATGCCGTTCAATTAGCGGTGTGGCTTTTGTCGTCTTTAGGCCAACTATTCCTATACTTTGGGTATCAGTATCATATATTACTCTATTATCAAGGAGAAATCAATAGCTAAATCCACCGGATATGACCGGAAAATAGCCGTTATATCTGGTGGTATTACGGAAGATTACGAATACTTTAACGGAAAGTGTCCGTCAGGCACGCCAGCCTGCTCCTGCAATAACGGAAAACATCCGTCACTTCCTACGAGCGACCCTCATGCCTCACAACGGAAAATGACCGTCAAACAAAAAGCGGCTGTGGAAATCACTCCACAACCGCAATAACGGAAATTATCCGTCAGTCTATAGGTTTCTTACCAATTAATCCGTTCAAAGCACTCTCTGTGCTATCTGGATACAGTTTCTTCACATGGCCAACTATCCGATGCCATGATTCCGCAGGTTCCTCGCTATAGGCACTCGTCACAAGATCATACCCCCAGATCGTTTCCGGTGGGAACATCACGGACACGCTCATGCCATACTCAGCACCTTTCTTGTTCTTGCGCCGCTGAAAGTCTGTGATGACGAGATATAGCTGCATTTGCAACCCTGTGATGATTCCGGGATAGTTTTTCAGACCGCCTTTGCCGAAGCCAGCCATCTTCTTCAGCTCGGTCGAAAGGATCTCGTCGTGCCTCCAGAGTATATCACCCTTGCTATCTTCACCGATATAGTAATCCATGATGACCTTCTCACGATAAGTTGCAAGTCCGTCCTCATATCGAGAATCAAAATCATAGCCGCTGCGGCGATAGTTTGCAAAGTATGGCAGCCATTCCTTGCTGATAAATCCTGCCTTACCGCCGAAGAACTTACCATAGGCGACCTCATGGCTTGCAGCGATGATCTCACGCCATTCCCACGGATCCTGCTCTTTGTCTCCCGTCCACCAGTAATTTGGTGAGACGTGTTCTTCCGCCGAGAAGCCTGTGATATCATTCGCAAACAGCGGTAGGAAGCCGATCTCATTTACCCAGTTCACAAGTTCCTGCCATGTGCGTATCCTATATGGATCGTCCCAAGGCAAGCCCCTCATGATCCATGTTCCATTTTCATTTGCCATATAAAGTCATCACATCCTGCACAGTTGCTTTCTCACTCATGCACTCTCAAGCACATCATAGATATACTGATTGGGCGCACCTTCTTCAAAATACTTGCTATTGTCGCCGCCGAGCATCTCTACCGCAAATGCTCCGACTGCTCTGGATCGTGACTGTCCGGCATAGCAGTGAACTAAAAGCGTATCAACCGTCGCCTTATGCTGTTCGATAAAATCTATAATGCTCTCTGCCATATCATCATCGAATAAAACAGCTCCGTCCACCTCGGTAACAATATCATCGAATAACAGTGTCAGAATGCCTTTGCAGAACTGGTTCTCTGCAAATCTTACACCGAACCCTCCTGTGTGGCTGTCCTGAATCGAGATTACTGCGTATGTATCGGTCAACGCTCTCTGCTCTGCGGCTTCATCAGCCATGCCAAAAGGATAATAATGCTCCATGACATAGCCGAATGCTCCGTGGACAGATTTGACGAGAACTCTTTTCATTGCAGATCACACTCCTATTTCTTCATCTCAACCGTAAAGTTTCCGTCACCGTCAACTTTCAGGCTCAGTGTTTTGACATATCTATCATAGAAATGCTTCTTCTCGCTGTCCGTGCCCTCAATCCACGCTTCCTCGTAAAGATGCTCAACCAGCTTCTTGCCGTTCAGGTACAGTATGTCCGGCAGATATTTCTGCAATAGACCAAGTAGGACTGCCCGCTTGAAGCCGTCAACATTGCCGGAACAGAAGTCATCAATAGCGCAATAGTAGATATCATGCTCCTCAAGGGCATTTTTGATCGCTCTGCCACAGTTTTCGTACTCATACATGACGAGGAACCTTGCGTTCGGCAGAGATGTGATCAGCCCCCAGAAGTCCGAGTCACTGGACACGAGGATGAAGCTATCGATGCCCTCTGCAAAGTGGCTCTGACAGACACCGGCAGTCATGACGATATCAACAAGGCTCTTTCGTTCCGTGACACGGTCTATCAGGATATGCTCGACAGGTATCTCCGTGAACTTATCGAGCCATTGCCAGCCAACAGTCGTGTGATGGTCATCGTACAGATAGATCTTCTCAATCTTGTCCAGCTCACTCTGGTCGAGGTTTCTCAGCGTAGCATACAGCTTATAAACATCTGAATTCTCGCAGTCTACCGCAATGACCGTTCTCATGCTGTTGCGAATGAATGTGTAGATGTTATTCTTGGTCTCCTCGGTTGCATCTCTGTATTTACTGGGATCTTCAAAGGAATCGTGATGTAAGCCGTATATGATTTGCAGGAACTTCCGGTCGGAAAGCAGCGTGGAACCACAGTCAAAGGGCGTCCAGTATATGTAGACCTGAAACGGATAGTACATCTTACTCGTCATATATTTTTCAAACTCACGCTTCAGCGCAATAGGGTTGTTATAATGCGGTATGACGAACAGTTCTCGTATGTACTGCCACTCGCACCAGTCAGGAATCAGCACTGCCACATCGTCTATATGGTTGGCGATCAGCTTGTTGAGGTCGAGCATATATTTTTCGGAGCGATAGTTTGCCTTGATGATTGGAATGCCCCATTTTTCGAGCTGAGCGATGTTCTCTGCATCGTACCATTCAAGCGTATTCAGATTCTTCAAATTATTCCGCATCTCATAGTCGGTCTTCTTGTATTTCAGGAACAAAGCTGTCCTCAGCTTGCAGAGATAGCGTATGGTCGTTGCTGGTTGGGAACTGTATAATGTCTGTAAAAGCTCATGACATTCCGCATCGAAGCACTTTTCAACAATGTGTTTCTTCACGCCTATGAGATAAGCTATGGTCGCTACAAGTTCTTTTGTGTCAACAGTTGCATTGCGGTTTGACGGCATATTCGGAACACCTCCGTTTCGCACAAAATACTAAGGATAATTAACGGTAGCATAATTGTTATATTCTTATTATAGCATATCTGCACCTTGTTTTCAATAGACGAACTGTGAAATAGGTATGAAAATGGAGGGGTGAGATGCCCCTCCAAGAAGCTATTTTCGGTTATTCATCGCCATCATCAATATCATCTTCTCTTCCAAACTCCTCATACTGCCACTGCGGGAGAAGAAAACCCGAAGATAAAATGTCTGCCGAGGATCGTTTCACTTCATCAAGATGAATGACTGCTATATTTCTTTTAGTGTCGATTTCCGGTGTGATCTCCAATAGATCCACATAGTGCCGCACTCCCATTTCAACACACAGTGCGCGTCCGAATTCTCCGCCGTGGACTTTAATGCCCTGCCACTTCCCGTTGTAAGCCTTCTCTGGAATGTCAAAGCTGTTTTCACCCATTTCATTTTCAGTGATAATCAGCAAATCACCGTTCTTCCGCCCGATGCGAAAGTACAACGGGTTTCCCATTTCCTTCAGCAATTCTACAGGGATAGTCAGTATGCTGTCCCAATGGTTCAGGTAAATCTTAGTCGGTTCGTATGGCGTTCTTGGAGCATCAGAACTGTCATGCGGCTTGTCCTTTGGCGGCTCCACATTGTAGTAGTCGGTAAAGGGGATCCACTTGTCAGAAAGATTTCCATCTTTATCCGTTGTCACAACCTCAAACTCAGATAGATCCAAGTATTCGTCATTTCCATCTTCGTCCTGAACCATGCCTGCGACAAACACCATCTCATCAATTCTATTCATGTAGGAACTGATAGCCTTCTTCAGCTCGCCATCGAACATTTCCAGTCCTGATATCAGTTCAACCGGGTTCAAGTTCAGCACCTTATGAATCATTATCTGGGAAGATACATCAGGGTATCTCTGCCCTGATTCCCATAGATGCACAGCCTGCGGTGTCACGCCCAGCTTTTCCGATAACTGTCCCAATGTCAGGTTAAGTGCTTTTCTCTTCTTTGAGATCAGCCGACCCGTTTTTCTTAGATCCATGTGGATCACCTCCTGCATACAGTATAATCGAAAAATCTGGGTTTGGCAATCAACTAAGTGTTGATGAGACGAAGATCACGGCAGTCGATATGACGGATACATTATACTCCGAGATGTCTCTCAAAGATTCTCATTATCTCCTCGGCACGCTTCTCGCCGATACCTCGGATAGCCTTGATCTCCGATTCAACGGCTCGGAGGTCTAATGTGCTATCATCATCAGATGCAGTCTCATCAACTATTACACCTGCTTCTGCAAGCCCTTTCTTACGTCCACGCTCGAAGAGGTCGTTAAGCAAGCCCTCCAAGGTGTTACGATCCATCTTCTTAATGGCGCGGTAAAGGTTGCGGTCAAGAAGAGGGACAGCGTCATCGTCTGTGGCTGTAGGTGTATTCATATCGTCTGTGGACATCCATAGACTCCTTTCTGTTTAAAAGTGTGTTGAAAAGCTGTTGGTATGTGTGGAAAAGTCAAAGATACTCCGGTACAACTGCTTCTAACAACTCACACAAGTCATCATCCATGTAGTTATAGTCATCGGGGATATTTAGGCAGATCACAGTCTTATCAGCGATGATATCTGAGTATTTCTCTCTTATCCTCCGCATATGCTTTTTCTCCATGCAGAAGATGATATCCGCCCAGCCAAGCAATCCCGGTGTTACCTTGACTCTAGCATTGTTCTCCGTTCCGGCGGAGCGTGCGCTGTGTGATTCATAGCCGTCAAACAGCTTCTCTGCTGTCAGGCTACGCCTTTTGTTCTGGCTACATAAGAATAGTAGGTGCATAATCACTGGCTAAGTTCTGCTACCGCCGCTTCCACGCTGCTTATGAGCATCGGGCGGCGCATTTCACCTACCATGATGTCAAATTCATCTCCGGACGGCTCACCGTACATGAGATTATCAGCATCGGCAATTTTGAGCCATTGGAGGGCTTTGTTCAAGCCCTCGGTCGTGTATACATCAAAGCCTTTAGAAGAAATGAATGTCAGATTTATATCTCGCTGTGTGTTCATATGCTACTCCTTAGTTCGAGCCTTGCAATACTGTGCTGGCTCTAATTCTCTGGGCAATATAAAGATAACACCGCACAAAGGTAGGTATGCAGATGCATTACCAAATCGTCAGAGTGACATTGTGCGGTGTTGTCTTTCGTCAATCAATGCAAGAACGAAAATGCTTACTAAAAGATGGATGTTTTAATTTTCGTAATACTTTAGCTTCAATTTGCCTTACACGCTCTCTCGTTACGCCTAGAAGTTGACCAACTTCTTCAAGCGTCCATATCGTCCCATCGGCAAATCCGTATCTGAGCTCTATAACTTGCCGTTCTTTTGATGATAACTTTGCAAGTGCTAAACGAACCTGTTCATCGCACAAACGCTGCTCAACTAATTCTTCCACAGATGGTTCAAGCTCAACGGATTCATGTGTTGATATTTCTCCATCCTTTTCGAGGATTTCTTCAATTGATGCAGGCTCTCCCATTTCAAGTTGCTTATAAACCAATGAGGCTTCACTATAACTGGTTTGCAGTTCTTCGGAGATTTGTTCTATTATCTCTTCTGCCCTTAAACTGTAATTTATGATACCTGATTCAGTAACCTTCTTTATCTTCTCAATGAAATGTACTGGAAGCCGAATCGTGTTTTTGTGATCAGATATATAGCGATCAACATTCTGCTTCATCCACCATGTTACATATGAAGAAAAATTAGAATTTGAATATGGATCATAAGAATCAATAGCCTTCATAACTCCAATCATGGATACAGAGAATACGTCATCAAGCGGAATAGTAGTTTTGCCACGATAGTATAGTGTAAATCGAAGCGCAACTCTAATATATTTGTTTACAAGTATTTCTATTGCGTGGTTATTTCCACTACTTATTTGCTCAAAGAGCAGCTTTAGCTCTCCCTTTTGCGGCGGTGTCACTCTTCTTGCGTGTGCAACAACCGGAGCCAATCCAGGACATTCCTTGAGAATATCCGCATATATTTCTTCATAATTAACCTGTGCGTAGTCAAATGAAGCGTCCTCAATTGTTTCCTCTGAAGAGGATTTTACTATGTCATCACTAATCATTACTCCACGAGCAAGCAATTGATTTCCGACATAATCCGTCTTTACAAATGAGAGATTGTACTCTTCACACAGTTCGTAGATATCCTCTTCTGTCACATATCCCTGCTTTTGAAACTTTTTATAAAGCAGATCAATGACGATTTCCTCCGGTTTCACATCTTACGCCCTCGCTTTTCTACAAAGCTCCAAAACTTGATCCATATCTATAACTTGGCTATACCGCGTATCGAATTCCTCTAAAAAGTCAAATAAACGGCTGGTGTACCCATCAGATGTATCAACACCCTCCATCAGTTTTTCATAAAGAACCTCAACGCCACCGCGGACGTAGCTTTCATAAAGAGCTTCATCTTCCGTGGTGTTATTACCACGAAATGCTTTTTCGATACGTTTTTCCGGATCAGGTTCATTGTCTCTGTCCAATAGCATGATGAGTCTATAATTGAATTGAAGATCATCAATATTGTTGATTAACATATCGCCCCAAATCTTAGTAGGTTCTATCCCTTTGGTTTGGTCAACCTCAGCTTTTCTTTGATACAAGAAGCCGACGATAGGGGCAAGCAGATAAACATCATAATTACGAGGGAAAAACTTGTTCTTCTGCATATCGAATTCTTTAGTCAGATCTCTGACCATATCAGCGTGTTTTCCCTTAAAAGCATACTCTTTATCAAACATCTATCGTCACCTCTCATTGAGATATGTCTCAAATTCATTCTTCTTATCAAACAGATAGCTCTTGCCAATCTTCTCAGAAAGGTATTTTTCTGCGATTTCACCATCTGTATCCTTGATAAAAATGATTACCTGCTCTGCAATATTGGGAAGCGTGTCACATACAGTCTGAATTCTGGTCTTATCGAAAGCAGAAAGCGGAGCATCCATTACTAGAGGATACGCCTCGGTAGAAAGCATATCATTGTCCTCATTGCTTCTTGCCATTTTGATAACGCCGGCGATAAAAGCAAAGATAATCGAGATACTCTGGGCTGTAGAAGTTTCGACGTTCTCATTAAAATCTGAATAGCCCGTTGCAATGGTGGTCACATTATACTTTTCATCAACCCTAAGCTCAAAGCCGCCTGCATAGATTTGCTTGAATATTTCATTAATACACGCTTCAAGCTCATCTCTGACACGAGTTTCCTGGGTTGCATAGTCTTCTTGCAGAATGGCATATATACGTTCAGCATAAGCCTTGTAAAGCTCAATTCGGCGGTTATTGTCATTCTTCAAAGACAGTTCGCCTCTCTCGGTATTCAAACGCTCAATTTCTTTGGTAAGAGCGCCAATTTGCTGATTTATACCGGCAAGTTCTGACCGCTTCATTCTGGAATCCTTTTCATACGCAGACAGTTTCTGCTGATCTTGACCGATATCTTGAAATTGTTTCAGGGTTTCTTCGATTCCTTGGATATCAGCTTCAAGCCGCTGATTTTCTTCTTCTCTGCTTTTTAAATCACCAAGCTTTTTACTGATCATTTTAAAGAGGTCTTCACCTGAACCCGATCTGGTTTTACAATCCTTGACGAATTCTCCGATTAATGTTCCAAGAGATTTAGGCGGTATGTAATTAAGCAATTCCATTAGTGCCTGATGCTCTGGAGAATCTTCTGCGATGGGCGTTCCGCAGATACAAGTTCCTCGCTTCAAGAGAAATTCGATAGTTCTTGCGTGAATATCCGGAATTCCCTTATCAGCAACCTCATTTTCCGAAAGCATCGTCAATGCATCAAGCATAAGTTTTTTATAGAAATAGGACTTATAGTCTCTGTGGAAAACTTGAAGGATGTCAGATGTACTGCTTCCGATGTATCCGTTATTCAGTGTGATCCGATCCCTTTTGGAGACAATTTGGCTGCGAAGCTCTTCACCCTTCCTATTATTCATTATAAGATTGTGAAGTCTTCTTATCTCCTTTTCAATCTTGGGAAGAGCCTCATCGATTTCCTCTTTGCGCTTCTGCACCTTTGCTAATTCTGCTTCTTTGCGTTCGATTTCGCGTGTATACTGACCGATACGAGAATCGCTGGATGAATCGTACTGACTATTGTAATATCCAATGACAGTTGTTTTACCAGCGCGGTCACCACGCAATTGCCGTAATGCAGCAGCATAGGTATCCAGACCAAGAAGTCGCTTAACAGCATCAGCAAATTCCATGCTGCGTCCGGACTGGATTTCCTTGCTCATTTTATCTATACGCTCACCGTTGAAGAAGAAATAACCCGAAAGCTCTCGAGGAAGGATTTCTTTGATTTTGTATTCCACCTGTGCAGGCGGAACAAATTCCTGCTGTCCATCCTTGCCTTTGTAACGAACAGTCAATTTAGCTGTCAGGGGCTTTACCTGCCCATTATAGTCACGGCGGAATTCCTGCTCTCTTCTGATGTAATAGTCGGTGTTGTTATGTCGAAGCACGATTTCAACTGAAACGGGCTTAACATCATTAGGAGACATGGTTTGCAGAACAGCTTTGCTCATAACCATTTTGTCAGCAAAGCCGGTCTCGCCATATAAGCACCATGTAAAGGCCTGAGCAAAGGTTGTCTTACCAGCTCCATTCTCGCCCATAATTACCGTGACATTTCTGTCTGGATCATCAGAGAAAACAACGGTCTGTGTTCCGATAAAATTACGGAAATCTTTGAGTGTAATACTCTTTAATAGCATTTGATTTCCTCCTCAATCATTTTCCGAATGGTCTGCGCCATCTGTTGGTCGTTCTTTTCACCGCTCTTGATATTTTTAGTTTCTGCGACAATAATCTTGTAAATCAGCCGCTTTACCTTAGCCTCATCCACTTCAACCAATGGCTTCTCAGAAGTCAACATAGTATTCAAACTCCTCTCCCAATGAGTAATCTTCCTCATGAACATCGTACAACTCACGAATTTCATCAAGTTTCATATTCGCTTCCACAAAATTCTCTGCAAGGCGGGCAAACTCAAATGCTCGGAGAAGTTCGTTCCTGACAAGAGATTTTCCCATATTTAGTTCTTGCTCAGTAGCACTATAAGCACTGCCTAAACTTTGCGGAAGAGTAATAAAATCATAAATCTCAGCGAATTCTTTGCCAGGATAAAGTCTTAGCACTCGTCCTCTTCTTTGTATATATTCTTTAGGATTCGTAGTGCTTGCAAGGATAAATGCTGTTCGTATACTTGGAATATTCACGCCTTCGTCAAGGCACTTGATTGCTATAAGAGCCTGCAAATTCGTTCCGTCAGCAAATTCCTTCTTAAGTATCTGGCGCTCTTCTATATTCTCTCGTGATGTATACTGAGACACCGCCATGTCCATTTGATTTCCTAATAGATCAGTTACAAGATCGATCTGACGAATTTCTTCATCGTCAACGGAATATGTATCACTTGAAACATCATGAAGAGAGGCAGCTCCACAGTATACCAAGATGTGAGTATCATTCTTGTATGGGTATATTTGTTGACGAAGTGCTTCTATTTTTTCACTTGCCGCAGCTACAAGACGTGCTCTCTTTAAGCACAATTTTTTTCCTTTTTCTGTCAGAGCAGTTTTTCCATTCTTGTCTACCTTTAAGCATTTTCCAATTTCTTTCGTCAAAGCAAAATATTGCCGCTGTTCATCATCAGTTAATTCTATCATTATAGGATAATACTTATAACGAGTCAACTTTTCTTCTTCTATAGCTCGCTCTAAGGTATACTCAATGCACTTTTCTCCAAAGTAGTCTTTAAGTTTTTGAGTTCCTTCTTCGTCATGATGACGTTCAAGTGTTGCAGATAGTGCTAAGCGGTATTGGAATGTGTCATTGAGAAGCTTGCTGAGATTTGCTGCACCAAAATTGTGAGCCTCATCTACAACAAACAAGCAATTTCCACGGATTTTTCTCATCTGTTCCTGGACATATGTGGAAGCATATGTTGCATTAGTACAAATAAAGCAGAAGAATTCTGCTCCCTTAACAGCGAGTTTTTGATTTCGGATTGCATTTTCGAGCCGTTTCTTCCAGTCTTTCTGCGACGATGCGCTGTAACCTATAATTGGCTCCATGTTGAATAATCTGATATCCTCTACCCACTGTTCTACAAGATGCTGATACGGAGCAACTATAATGACAGCAAGATGTCCTTTCAGCGTTTTATTCAGTTCAGCAATAGCCCCCAATCCAGTATAGGTTTTTCCAGTACCGGTTGCCATATCAAAAATGCCGTGATAATTATGATTAACCCATGACTCTATCGCATCTTGTTGGTAATCATGGAGCTGGAATCCTTCTGGAATTCTAGCACCTGAATACGATTGTATCCGTTCGGCTCTAGATGTATATTGATTATTATAGTCCACTTTTTCACGATAGTATGTCTGTAAAAAATTCCTTTTTACGGTCTCCGGAAAGTCCATGACCACAATGCCAGGTTCACAATTATTCCATATTGCCTCAAATGCGCTGACCTTCTTGCGAGTTTTATTAAGTTCGACCTCATTTTGCCAAGAACAAAAAACATCAATTGCTTCATAGTTAACATTTAAAGCCATATTGGTCTCATTCATTGATCCGGAGAAAGCAATAATGTTGCCATCATTATCACGAATAATACCTAGTTTTTCATGATAAAGCCCCACTTGAGCGCTATTATCAATAAGTGCTATTCTTATATCAAGAATTTCGTCACGGATAAGGTTTGCAAGTAGATTTAATCGCTCTTGCTCCCCATAGTTTTCTGGTTGAGTAAAGGAAGCGGATAAAGAAGCGGTTATTACTTCCTCACGATCTCGATAGCCTTTTTTAATGGCTTCAATATCTTCTTCTGTCAATTTAGGAGATGCGATTAGTCGGATTTTTCCACCATTCCTGGCTAATCCTTCAATTCCGTATGCGATACTCGCAAGTACAGTCGAAGAAAAGAAGCCGACGGCTCTATCATACGCTGTAGCTTTTTGAAGTGCCGGAATCAAAAATTCTTCGGCTATATTATGCAGCAAAGAGCGATATTCATCTCGGATATCCAATTCATTAAGGCTCATTTTATCACCGCCTAACTGTTCTCATAGATGTATTGTAAAGCATGATCAAGCATGCTGAGATCATCTTCCGTATTAAAATATCCTACGCTGAATCGAACCGTTCCAGCGGGGAATGTATTGATAAATCGGTGTGCGTAAGGAGCACAATGCAGACCGCTGCGAAATGCGATATGCTGTTCACTCAAAACCTGCCCAACTTCATCGCTGCTGTACTGATTGAATAAGCAAGAAATCAGACCAATTTGATTTTCGGCTTGAATAATACGAATATTGTCATACTGTGTTAGTAGTTCCACTAGGCGTCTTTTATTGTCTTGCTCACGTTCGTATACATTTTGGATGCCCGTATCAAGAATCCATTTTACAGAAGCATTGAGTCCCGCAATCGCGATCGAACTATGGCTTCCCGCTTCAAAGCGTTCTGGCGAAGACATCGGCATATCTTGATTCGCTGATTCAATTCCCGTTCCACCGTATATCAACGGAGGGAGCTGCTCTGGATACTGGCAGATAAAACCGGAAATGCCCAGTGGACCGTATAAGGTTTTGTGACCGGCGAATACTACATAGTCAAAATCGGAGCTGCTGATATCTGTATCGATCAGTCCAGTCGTTTGGCACATATCGGCAATAGTTACTGAGTTATAACGTTTTGCAAGTGAGAATATATCTCTGATAGGCGCCACAGCACCAGTGACATTGCTTGCATGGCTTATGATCACACAGTGCGGATGTTCATCTTGAAACTGCTGCTGTATCGCATGTATGTCATAACATAGGGTAGCCGAATCAACCATCAGCTGTCTAATCTTAATGTGCTTATTTTCAGCAATATGATGCAGCGTTCTGGTAACGGCATTATGTTCAAAGGGAGATATATATACAATGCATTTCTCCGAAATAATCTGCGATGTGAGAATGATGTTGAGCGCCTCTGTTGCTGTATTGGTAAAAACGACCTTTTTATTTGTGCAGTGAAAAAGCTGCAATAATAATTCTCTTGTTTCATCAGCAACATGGGAGGCTTTTGCTGATAACAAATGCTGTCCACGCCCCATACTTACACCATAGTTACGGGCACAATCATCCATCGCCCGATAAACTGCCTCTGGCTTTGGAAATGAAGTTGCTGCGTTGTCAAAATAAGCGATGTGTTCCTGCACGATAATCCCTCACATTAGCATAAGCTCTCTAAAATCTCAAATAGAACTTGCCGTTTTTCTTGTTCGGAGATAGACTGACCCATATCCGAAATGGCTCCAGTAATATCTCTGTAAAGTAATTCAGCTCTTCTACTGTACTCTACACGATCAAAACTCTTGACTTCTTCTTCGCCATTTTCATTGATCGTGATGATTTTATACTGTTTTCCCTTTGTTTCTTGTCTTTGATCAGCTGTTGAATCAAATTCTTCCACTGTAGACTTGAATTGCTGCAAGGATGCAATGAACTGTTCAAGAATGGAATTATTCCAATCATCGATTCTAAGACCCGTAACAGCCTTAGCTATCCGTTCCGCAAACATATGCTCATCATTTGTTACTGTTGGAATCAGCTTCAACACTGCATTTTCATTGTTGGCAAATAAATATTGAACAGTGTTTTTTGACAGACTCTCATACCATTCAGTAAGAAGCGTGTTCAACGACATACCTTCTGTGGTGGCAAATATATTATGAACTTCTCTAATGACACGCTTAACAAGCTCATCCTTTGCATGGTCAAGCTCCTGCTTGCAGCTTTTGATTTGGTCAGAAACTGTTTCACTCGCATTCATTTCCTCAAAAACATTCGGAAGCTGAATGATCAAATAATCTCTTGCATTGCTTTTGGCGGCTTTTAGCAGCTGGAAGAAGGCTTTGTGTTTTTTTGAAATAGGTTTGTCGTTCGTATATCTTCTCTGCATTTCTCTTGCGCACTTAGGTAACGCAAGATACCATCTATCCATAGCACTGACGATATATGAGAAGCTATTCAAAGAACGTTCTTTTTCAATGATATGATCTGTAAAGAGTTCATCTAATGCTGATAAAAAGTCTTTTTTGTCCTGATCCCAGTCCTCCATAAGGACAGAGAAAATATTCGGCTTTTCATTGATGCTGTTCAACGTGTCAGAGTTAATTTTTACCTCTACACCATTAGACTTTATAATCAGATCCTTCTTCATTTCATGGAGAACAACCGCAATATAGACAGGAATAGCACCTTTCTTCATACCGATACCATACTGGTAGTCTACGAGTTGAGCATAAAGATCTCCTAGAGAACGCTCTCCTTCTGTAGCGGTAGATTGGAAGAAAGTGCGAATCACATCAAGTACATAGCGAATGCTTTCTTCAGCGTTTTCAGCTGAAAACGACAGTTTACTTTCGTTTTGCTGAAGTACACCTGTTTGTATCAGGGTGCTTCGCATGAAGGAAACATCCTGACCAGTTCCAGTCAGTCCGAGATTCGGCTGCATCTCATCGTTTTCCAAAATAGCAGTTGTCAGTTTAGAGCGATTTGTTACCGCTACTCCTGGAAGTTTATCCTTGTTGATGCTTTCATTGTTTACGATTGGTGTATGCGGATACACCTTATCGCATATATCTGAAAGAAGCTCTGTCAACTTTGATTTTCTAGTGATATAATATTCTTTTGAACCATAATAATAAATTGAATGACCAAGTTCTGGTTTTGTATATTGTGCAATGAATTGGAAGATAACCGTTTCGAGGTCATCTGTTATCATATCAAACTCGCTGCGCAGAACTGCATCTTCATATCCGCAGTTGTCACGCAATTCTTTCGCTGCCAGATAACGGTATACTGCATCTCGGATGTTACTATATGTGGTCGGAACAATAACGATGCTCCGACTATCAGAAATCTGAAATTTTCCTTCTTTTAATGCTTTTCTGAGATCGTTTTCAGATTCAAAAATAACCGCATAAACACACCCGCTTGCTCCTGTCTTCGTTTCTGGGAACATATTTTTACGCAAGTTCTGGTATCTAATGAATTTGAATTCAAAATAGCGAGTGATACACTTTTCTTCATTATGCTTGACAGGATAAAGAAAGCTATTACCTGCACAAAGGTTCAGTGCTGACTCAAAATCAAAAGCCTCACGAAGTTGACCTACCTTATTATCAAGAACATAGTTGATATCTGTACCGCTAGATTCCTTCAAGCACAGGAAGTTTGTACTATTTTTTCTATATACAATGTATTTCTGATTGATCAGCTCATCTATCTTCTGTGTGATCACTTTTCTGTCATATGAAACACAATAGATATTGCAAATCATTTCAACGGTTGGAGCTACACGCTCAAACTGCTGAACACAATAGATGATCGCAATCGTTTTAATAATCCTTGCATCCAGACTATCTTCATCGACCTGATTCAATAATCGAGCTGCAAGAATGTAGATCTTGTGCAACTCAGAGGATTTGAGTTCTTTTCTGAGTTCTAACTCAAAGTAATCAAACAACCGGTCAGGAGTAACAATTGGAAATTCGTCTTCAGCTCCCAAAACAAACTCTTTTAGAGTGTTCTTTTGATTAGATGTGAGGAAAGTGAAAAGCGTTCTTTCATTCTGAGCGATTCGCTCCGATAAACGTGGCAGTAAAAATGTTGTGATTGGATGGAGTGGGTAGCATTCGTTAACTACAAGCGTGTCTTTGCCAGAGAGGTAATTATCCTGCTCGGCTGTCTGAAGCAGCTCGGTAAAAACAGCCGCGTGCTGCTTATGATAATCTGACCATCCCTTTTTCTTATTTATTGTGGAAGAAATAATCTCGTACATCTGATGAAAATTATTGCTCAGTACAAGATGCTCGAAACGTCCAGATATTCCACGCCATCCATCGACCTTGTCTTTTGGTAAACCATCGTCAATGTAGTTGGCAATATCCTTATGGCAAATCAGCATTAAATGGAGCTGTTGGTTCGATTCACGATCACATTTTTCAGCGAAATCCTGAAGGAGCTTCATTTCACTTTCAGTTGTTCTGGAGATACTCGTCTCCAGATACTTGCCAAACTCATCATAGACGACATACATACCGCTGTAGCCTTTTGCTTTCAGAGCAGTATTCACTTTATCATATACATCAACGACATTCGCATTTACAAAAGGATTGAAAATGCTTCCGGCTGTGAGCTGTGGGTGTAGCTCAACAAAAGTCTGATATGCTTCTTCGTCATTCATGGTCAGTTTACGGATATATTTATCCACATCCGTTGTAAGCATCGAGGTGAATTTTTGAAAAGTATCAGGGTATTCCGCCCTCCATCGTTCTATCGTCTCAACGGCAGCCGAGAAATGTGTCTCCGGCATGATATCATCTAATTCATAATTGTGTAGTGCCTGCTGTAATGCCTGTAAAAACGAATGGGCAAGATTGCCGCTGTTGCCGTTGATGATAACAGGCAGCATTCTTTTTTTACTGGATATGTAATTCTCAATTCTTTGAGCCGACTCAGAATCGAGTTTGTGAATCTTTTTGATAAGTTTTTTGAATAGATCAGCGTTTTTGTTATAGAGTACGGCGAGAGCAACTAATACAATGTGCGATTTTCCTCTTCCATATGCTCCGGTCAAGATTTTAGCTCGTTCTACTCGGCTGTTATCAGTGTTTTCAAGTATACTGTTGATCACACTCAAAGCTGACGATGTTGGAATAAACCCAGAGATCTTGGATTCATCATTAAAGTCATATTCAATATTAACAGATGATTGAAATCCTGACGCAATACTAATTATATCTTTCAGCATACTTTTACCTCTGGTTTCCGTTTAATTCGCTATAGTATTCTTTCACACATTCTTCTGGGGTCAAATCAGTCAAGATCCGAATCACATCGAGTCCGGCAGTTCGCACTACCTTAATGTAACCAGCACTTTCAAGTTGATAAAGGATGTGCAGCAGACTAAGTGTATCAAGCATGAAAATTTTACCGATGCTGTTCATTGCATTTTGAAGGAGCGAGATTTTGACCTCCTTCTGTTCACCGATCTGCTTGAGGATTGCAAATAACGCGATCAGTTCTGGAATACTCTCGTTTTTAGGCGTGCATTTCCTATAGATGCGATTCCCCTGTGTTGTAGCAACGTAACTTACAAGTCCAAGCTCTGTCAATGGACACTCGATGTTGTTTTCGGGATCAATATCATCACCGGAATTCCGTTTGCCGGGATAATAAGTGTTAATAATACACTTAAAGTCGTCACTGATGGCTCTGGAGCTGGGCATAGTTTCGCCGTCCTGCATTGTGATGAATTTCCGGAGTGATTTATAAAAATCATCTTCCGAAAACTCTTGCATTTGAAACTCATTAAAGAAAAGATACCATGAAGTGGCATCATCAAGATTTGTAGCAAGCCCATAATGAACAAGCCACAGAGAGCCGGTTTCCTCAAAATAAGGATCATTGTTGTATATGATCTCGCCAATCGGTGTAAGTGATTGTGCACGCTTTCCAGAATTGGGTTCGACTGTTAATCCGGTTGCCTGGAGCCAGTAGCGCAGTGATTTCACCATATTCGCACCAATGCCAAGAACATCCATTGGGTTATTCTCTTTGCTAATAAAAACATCTGGAGCTTTTTGGATATTGCGAAGCCCCTTATTCAGCCAGCCTTTACGAATGGCGAAAGTATCATGCGCTCTGAATTTCATTTCTTCGATCCTTCTTTGGTTTTTAAGTATTTATCCATCATACATCCGCCGTCAAGATACTTTGCTGTCACGCACATCTTACAGCGCTTGCATTTGGTTTCGTCAATGTGATAAGAATCCCCAATAATGGAGATTGCTCCGAATCTACAAAGGGATTCGCATTTTAAGCACTTTCTGCAGGCATTGAATTTTCTGACCTGATAGCCAACCATTCGCTGGAGGTCATCATGACTTGCTACATTCATCGTTTTCACTTTAACTGAAAACTCATAGTCCGCTTGCTGAAAAGGTTGAACCGAGAGAATTGGTACGTTTGTACGAGCATCAAGAACTATGACTTCATGTACAAGTTTTCGTCCCAATTCTTTGGATACGATACCGAAAGGAGTCAGCATATTCAGGAATTCGTCATCCATCGGTCTGTTTAATCGATATATTTTTGCGTGTTCCTCCGAAGTGCAATTTGTGAAGCGTATTTTGACATCCTCTGCTGCCTTGACTCCGTTTCCGCCTTGACGAGCCTTCCATTTACCAGTATCGACATACACTTCAGGGTCGGGTTTGCCAATGCGGACTGCAAACTGAATAAGGAAGTCTCGCCACTGCTTATACTTTTCGGGCATATATATTGAGGACAGATACTGTGCTCTTAAATTATTGTTTGGGCAGCACCAACATCCAACGCGGTCATACCCGAGCCGATACGCTTCATTGAAATCGATCTGTTCTGTTAAAATGTACAGCCAGATGTCAATATCTTTCCAATAAAATATAGGGGTTGCTACGGTTTGCTTCTGAATTTTAACAGATTCCGCATCATCCTCAACTCGATTATACTTGCTTCGAGCCGTAGATTCATCTCGCCGGATACCGTAAAAGGTCAGGATTCTTGTGTCTCTGTAATATCTTGTGAGAACACGAGTAATTGGCCCTGTTTTAAACATCGAACAGCACCAGCGCATCATTCTAGCAGGTGGTCCTATATCTTCACATACCGACATGAAGTCTTGCTCATTATTCTTGGCGGTCTTGAAAATTGCTAGAGGATGATTATCCCGAAAACGATTTGCGTACTCTATTGTCAACGGGAACTCTAATGTTGTGTTTCCGAATATATGAACAAGGCTCGGGTTTTGCAGTGCCTTGGTGACTAAGTCAGCAGTAACTGTTGAATCCTTTCCTCCTGAAAACGAAAGAACTATGTTTTCTATTGGAAATTTAGAAGCCTGTTCCTGTATGAACTGATGCGCCTCGTTTACGATCTCGTAAAAGCGAGTGGAGTTGGCGCGTATAAAGCGTTCTATAAATTGGTCGAAAACATCATATTGATTTTGATCGTGGTATTCCTGCAACTTTGATAATAGGCATTCGGGAGTGTGTTTTGAATACATTTTTGATGTTAATGAAACGGATTTGCCATCAATATAATAACGGCTATTATTCGCCCATACGGAGCAGTCCTTATATGCTAACGGCTTATCAAGCATAAGCTCTAATAATAACCGTTCTTCTGGAAAAACAACACGAATATCAGCCGCAAGGTACTTGGCCTTGCCATTACAAAGTGGGCATCGTTCTTTATCTGCATCATTTCGGTTACGAATAATCGGTGTTTGGCATTCGGCACACCAGAATACATCCGTTGGAACAACTGCTTCTGTTTTACTTCCGCACAGTTCACAAACATCTAAATGTGTTTCGTGCTGACAGTTTTCACACCACATTATTTTTCACCACCAATCTTCTTATTCTTCCTGTTTTATAGCAGAACGCACCCATGTCGAATATGCAGCCTTCACATCAATAGGAGATACAACCTCCATCTGATTAGGAAACTGCGTAAGCCATCCCCAGAATGTGGGACTGATCTGCACCTCTACAGAAGCCGTGAATCGTTTGCCAGACTTCTTAATACTGATATCCTCGCCGAATTTATTAAACATCACGCCAATCAGACACTCATCGAACGCAATCCGGACCTTCCGAATCTTGCCGCCATACATTTTAAATACTTGCTTCGGGTAATTGGCGATTGTCTTTGATGCTCTTTTTGCCTCTTTGGAAATGATGTCATCAAGCACAGCAATATCAGCAACGCGGTCGACTCTGAATACCTTTACATGGTTTACGTACTCAGGCTCCGCACGATAACATATCAGGTAATAGTTGCCGTCATCGCATATCATTGCAAGCGGTTCTTCTTTATAAAGCTGATTATCGTGACGAAAGACACGCTCACCGGATACATTCAAATCAAAATATCGAAATGTTATGCATCGCTCGCATTCAATAGCATATTCAAGGCATTCTGTAATATAATATATGTCAGTGTTTGAATGCTTTACAACATTAAACCTGACAGCATTTCGCTTTAATAAATGAGTAGATTCACTGCCACCGAGAGAGGCAATCTTATTTAAAAGCTCTTCTGTTTTATCTTTGGGTATGAACTTTGAATTTTGTATTGCATCCATGATGATCTTCAATTCAGGCAGATCAAATTTACGTTCCTGAACCCAATAAACCATGTCATGTCCACGACGGCGGTTCATGATGGAGTATCCGTTGCTCTGCATTGCATCAATGTCTCCATAAACGGTTCGCCTATCGCATTTGATGCCGAGCTTGCTCAGTTCCATAATGATATCCTGAGTACTGAGCGGGTGTTGCTCATCTGACTTCCAGTTCAGTATTTCCCAAATCTTTAACAATTTGATTTTCTGCACTTTTGTGTCCGCCATAGCCTCACCTCCATCGTGTTTTTATACATATTCTATTATAGCACAGTAGGTGAATTTTGTCAACCCGTGCAGAGTACATTTTTACGGACTCCAAACATATTTTTATAAAAAACGCATGATATGATCTGCTTCCTATCATATCATGCGGCTTAATGTGCTATTTGTTTTTACTCCGTCTTCTCCATCACCATCTCCGTCAAAGCCCTCTGGCTTATCTCCTGCGGATTTCCGTCCGGTCGTATCCATGCAGCAACATTCTCCCGCTGTAGTATCAGCGGCATTCTGTCATGGATTGACCTCAACTCCTCAGTCGCATTTCGTGTGAGAACCGAGAACACCGGCACTTGCAGTCCTTTGCGTTCTTCTATCCGATACAATCCGGCAAGCAACGTCGAATGACTATCCTTCGGCTGTATCAGATACTTGTCTCCGACCTTTGACCGCTTTCCGTCCGGGCTTCTGAAGTGTTCCCACTCAAAATACCAGCTACAGGGAATCACGCACCGCCGCTGGAACCATGAGTCCTTCCACATTTCCTTCTGGCTTGCGGTCTCCAAGCGGCAATTAACTATGGGCGCATCAGTCGCCTCGTGGCTGAATCCCCATATCATGGGAAAAACCGATACATTGCCCTCCTTATTTGGAGCAAGAACTGCCACAACATCAGTCGGTCGCATCTCGCCTGACATGGTAAGCGGTTTGCTGAGATGTCTCATCATGTCATCAGCGAGCTTCAGCTTCTGCGCCCGTGTGATAATTGGAGCGTAATACGCAGGCTCCACATAAAAGCGTGTACACATGAAAATCACCTCCGCAGCTATGGGATCATTATACGCCTTTCATCTTTTCCTTCATTGCCTCAATGCATTTTTCATAATAGACATCATATCCTACGGGATACATCAAACCGAGTTCATCGCTCATTTCTGCAATTTCATCTTCTGTGATATCCAATATCCGTTTAGCTGTGGAAATCATTACTTCCTTTTGTTTTTCAGGAGATATGTGGAATTCTCTCGCAAGTTCGGGAATATCGAAGTCGATGAAACTCAAATGCTGCTTAAACTCTTGCATATGTCTGATAAGTGATTCTACGCAAGCATCCTCACCCTGCATACATGAACGCAGCATCGAGTTGTTTGTAACGCAGAATCCTTCCGAAAAGTCATACGAATATATGTGATTGTTTGCACATCCGAGCTGCAAAGAGTCATCGGTAGATATCATCCAATTCAGGATAAAATGACCTATCAGTTCGTTATGAAGCTGTTCTGGAACATTTGCTTTATCAAAGCCTTTCATACCCTCGATGTACTCAATGGCAACTGCATAATTTGAATTCAACTGCTCACACGGACTAAGCAGGAAAGCACTAGGCGCAGGAAGGCGCATTTTGTCGGCTAACCACATAGCGACATATTCATTAGCGGCGTTATGCGGATAAGTATGCTTAACAATATACTTTGCGCCTGTTTCTTTCTCTACAGCAAGTTTTAGCACACCAGAACGGCCAACAGTAAAACCGGGGCGATTTTTGACTCTTGCATCAAGATAATCTTCAAATAATAGATTTGATGAATCGAGCATGGCAGATTTCCTTTCTAAGCCTTATGTAGCGTATGGTTCAAGCTGTCTGAGTTTGAAATGTTTCCGGCAGAGCGCAGTGTAGCTCTCGTTGCCACCGAGCTGCACCTGCTCTCCCTCTGTGACCATCTGCCCATTTAGTATCCGGGCATTGAAGTGTGCTCGCTTGCCGCACCAACAAATCGTTTTGATCTGCTCGATGTCATCAGCCAGCTCCATGAGCCGCTTCGCTCCGGGGAATAGATGACTCTGGAAGTCGGTCCGCAGACCGTAGCAGATAACGGTGATGTTATGATCATCGACCAGATCACTTAGTCTGTCGATGATACTCTCACTGAGAAACTGTACTTCATCTACGATGACACAGTCATAATGCTCACCGCTGTACTGATCCAGAAAGTCCTCCGCAAACTCACACGGCTCTTCCAGACCGATGCGGGATTTTATGATCTTCGCTCCGTCCCTGTCCTCGCATTTTGGCTTGAGTAGGATGACTTTCTTGCCCTTCTCCACATAGTTATAGCGTACCATCAACGCATTGGCGGTCTTGGAGCTGCCCATCGCACCGTATCGGAATATCAGTTTTGTCATTTCCTTTACTCCTCATCGTCCTCATGCATAGCCTCGTATCGCTCGGCATCCTTCTTGCTTGCAATTGACGCAGGTTCAAGGATACCGAGAACACGCCCGATCAAAGTGACATTGTCATATTCTGTGAATGTCATAGTGTCGTAGTTCTCGTTGAAGGACTCCAGCCCGTCCTCCTCATATATCTTGATGTATGTGCTGTTGCCGATCATGAAAGCGCCGACCTCACCGTATTGCAGCTCCGGACAGCCGGGATATTTCTCTACAAGAACAAGGTCACCATCGTGATACTCAGGCTCCATGCTATCACCATTGACGGGGAACACAAGGTCTGCCTGTCGTATCGCTGTGTTTGTATTCGGGTACAGATAGATCGGTGTACCGTTGTCATCAAACTCTGCGCCGCCGTCAAAGCCTGCCGCAAGCCCCTTGTCGCAGAGTGTCAGTTTGATGATCTCCGGGAAGCTGCCGACAGTCTCTGCCGCTTCGAGCGAGGATAGCAAGCTGTCCATTGCAAGCTGATGCGGATGCGACAGTCCACGGTATCGCTCCACCATAGACTTTTCCTTATCAGTATAGATATCTTGCTTGCTGTCAATACCATACAGCTCATACAGCGTGATGTCGAGGGCTTCGCAGAGCCTAGGAACAACGCTGAAATCCGGGCGTGTCCTTCCGTTCTCCCAGTTGCTGATAGCATTGGAGGTCACACCGATCTTTTCCGCGATTACTTTCTGATCTAATTTTAGACGCTCTCTGTAGTATTTGATACGGCCACCGACTGCGTGAGCATCCTTACGGTGGGCAGGATCAGAGATATTACTCTTAATATCCTTGCCTCCCTGTGAGACTGAGATATTCGGTTTCTTACGCTGTTTCATTACAAAGCTCTCCTTCAAGAATGTATGGGATAGTCAATCCTCAAAACGAACAAATATTCTTATTGAAATCTGTGCAACCCTACAAAGTTTATCAAAGACTTTTCAACGCTGAAAACGTTAGAAATGCGAAAAGTGGCGTAAGCTATGCATCTTTGACTACATTATAGCACACAATCACTGTTTTGTCAACATTGAATTATACTTGAAATTCGTTTGAGAGTGTGATATAATAAGCCTGTTGGTATTCCGCTTACGGGAAAATGAGGCAAGCTGAGACAAGTGTTATCCCTTGGCGGCAGTGTAGCAGATGATCTTATCTTATGGTGTGTGTGACAGGACAGGCTGCCGATCAGAGTACCGACAACTTCGCCATCAACCCACTTCGCCACGATAGATATACAGAACAAGAGACAGGAGCTATGTTGGAAATACCATAAGTTGCGAAACAGGAGGGCGTAAATGACTATATATCTTGACAGAGGACCGTTTCTCACCATTCCCGATAAGCTGCATCCGGGGCAGTACAAAGTGATCCGTAACCCGGACTGGCATGGGGAACTTCCAGAGATCGTGTCCTTCACCGATTTTCTCAAATGGAACTACACACTGGAGTACGGTCAGTATATCCGAAAACTGCACTGCTATCGTCGGCTTCCGCTGCCGTGGGGTGTTCAGTGTGATGCCGATATTGAAACTGTCATCATAGAGGAAGGCAGATATGACCGCATTGATCACGATTCCTTTGATATGTATGTGATATGCGATGTCGTGTTCGAGATGAACGGCTGCCGGCAATGCCAGAAGTATATCGTGCACGGCTTCTACTGCTCTTACGGCGGTTCAGACTTTCTGTGCGGTGCGGAGCTCTACAATGGTCAGTTTATCCGACTGAACAATCCTCTGGATGAATTTCTGGTGCCTATCCTTTCAAGGAAGGATTTTGAGAGCATAGCTCAGGAGATATTTGACGGCTTTTATCCCTATAAATCGAATTATCCAGGCTGCATCAATACATTTGTGATTGCGAGGTTTATGGGTCTTGACATAAAGTACGCCCGCCTTTCAAAAAACGGCAAGGTCAAGTCCAAACTGATCCTTGATAAGCGGGATACGACCGTCTATGATAAGGACAGCAAAGCGACCAAAATGAAAGTTGACGGTCCTACGATCCTTGTGGATGAGTCTCTGGAGGAGGAAGAAGCACAGAACGCTATTATTCATGAGTGCGTTCACGCCTATCTTCATAACCTTTTCTATGAGCTTCAGAGCTATTATCGGAAAATGGTTGGCAGGAAGATGCCGGAGTTCAATGACTACTTCTATTCCAAGACGCAGCGTAGCTGCCTGAAATGGATGGAAACACAGGCAAATGCGATCCCTCGCTTCATTCAGATGCCGGAGGAGCAGGCGTCCGATGTCATCCTGAACTTTTTCGAGAAACTCCCAGGCGAGCCTGACTGGGACGATTATAGAGAGCTGATCGACCTTGTGAAATGGAAGTTCGGAGTATCCCGCAACGCTGCGAAGAGGCGTATCATCGAGCTTGGCTGGTCGGAAGTGCGCGGCGTGTATGTATACAACACCACAGGATATGTTGAGGACTACGATGTCGAACTGAGATTCCCGCAGGACTATACCTATACACTGTCATTCCGCCAAATCTCTGATGTGTTTGCATCCTGCGAAACCTTCGCAGAGCTTGTCCGTTCCAAGAAGTTCATCTATCTGGACGGTCATGTTGTGATCAACAGCGACAGGTATATCCGCAAGGAACACGGCTTAGCTATGGGCTTGACAGAGTATGCTAGACACCACATGGCAGAGTGCTGTCTGGATTTCAAGCGTATCTACGCAGAATTCGACTACAGCTATACCTATGGCGAGCTACACAAGGATGACCTGACCGAGATCACGGCCGAAAACCGTTCGTTCAGCGATGAACAGCGAAAGAAGATCCGCATGGCAATGTATGAGATCACAGAAGAAAACGATAAACTGACCGTTCCTTCAGATGTCAACGAATTCGGCAAGGCAGTGCGTTTCCATATGGAGAGATGCGGGCTCACCTCGGATCTGGTCGCTGACCGCAGCGGTATGGGTGTGAACACTGTCAATAAGATGCGCAGCGGTAAGAAAGTGAAGCTCGAAACAGTACTGGCATTCTGTGTAGCTTTGGAGCTTGAGGAGTCGTTCCGCATTGACCTTATGCAGAAAGCAAAGGTCGATTATGATATGAGCAATCCTGCCCATCGGCTCTATGTCACGATTTTTGAGCTTATGGAGAAGCCTAATGTGTTTCAGATCAACGAGCTGCTGAAGGCAGAAGGCTTTACTCCGTGGACGAGAGACTGCGAGGAAAAGAAGCGGTACGCTAAGAAAAGCATGTAATAACAGCATTTTCAGGAGGCTTTCGAGCCTCCATTTTTTATGCCCTGAAATATTTTCATGAAGCCCCCAGAAAAAATGGGGGCGATTTGCGTTTTTGAAACAGTTTAGAAATAGTTTATTCATAGAATATCTATTTAATTTAGGCAAAGTAAACAGCCTTGCATAAATAAACAGTCCGTTATAAAGCATAATGCATAAAAAACAGCCCCCATTTTTTATGTATGTAAAAGAAGATCGGTATATGTTATGATATAAGCACAGTCAAGGGAACGGAAACGCTCCCAAGGCTCAAAACAACACCACTGCCGGATGCATACGGTAAGAGGATGCTCATGCAAGCTACTACATCTTGTAGGTTTACGCTATAGCTATACCTATAAACACAAGATATAGCTGCACGAACTATCCCTCTGTGTGCATCCGGCTCTTTTTATAAGCTCACTCAGCTTATACTATGCCGCGGCAGCCGGGCAGCACACTTCCATCACTATTAAAAAGGAGCGTTACTCATGAATTACAAACTCGTCTATATCTGCTCGCCTCTGCGTCCCGTATCTACTGAGGCGGCTGAGAAAGAAGCAGAACTGAACAACAATATAGCTCTCGCCCGTGATGCCTGCACGCTTGCCGTGTACCGTGGCTTTCTCCCTGTCGCACCGCATCTCTATTTCCCGCAGTTTTTGAATGATGAGGTTGCTGCGGAGAGAAACCTCAGCTTAGACATGGGAAAGGCACTGCTCAGACAGTGTACGCAGCTTTGGATCATAAGTCCGAGAATATCCAACGGCATGAGTGCGGAGATCAAGGAAGCGCAGAAGTACGGAATTCCCGTGCTGGTGTTCACTGCCGCAGGATTAAGACCTTACAGAGGAAACGGTGATACGACCGATAACTGCTATGTTGACACCTTTGACGGTGTGATTGATTGAGGAGGAAAATGAAATGAACGGTATTGAAAAGAAGCAGATGACACTCGGTGAGCTTATGGCTGCCGTTAATGCACACAAGGCTGAAAATGGCGCAAAGGTCGTGCTTGCATCCTACAATGACGGCGAATTGCAGATGAGCGTTTACAGTGACGGAACCGTTACTGCAAAGAAGTACAACCGCAGAACTACCTTTAATCTTGACAAATGCACTGATTACACCTATCACTCCGCCTTCGAGAACAATGGCGGCGCAACACCTACACATATCGAAGCCGCCACCTTTAAGGACGAGCGTTGGGAGCTGCGGGTCATGATGGAAGCTGAAGACCGCCTGTGGAAAAACAGCGTGGGTCGTGAACGTGCAAACTCATGGAGATTTTGAAGAGAATCTCAGAAAAAACATATTCAAATAAATAAAATTCACATTTGTTAGTCAGGGCGCGCACTGGCGGACAGATGCTCATAAGAGAGATACAAGCCTATCCAGCATAGATTGTTGAAGACTGTGCTGATTACAAGATAGCTGTACCCTCATGACATCTGCTGCCGGAGTGCGCCCTTTTGGGTATAGCAGCGTAACTGTCTGGGCATCTGCCGCCTGATGCGTTCCTTGCAGAAAGGAACTGTTATGGAAAACATGAATATTGCTCAGAACACTACTGTACTGCCGGAAATCACCGCACAGACTACGCTCGGAGAACTGATCGCTATGCTTGATCTCGGTGAGAAGCCCACCGTACCGACACCGAAGGCTCTCTTTGAGGAAGATACACCCATCGCAGATATGAACGACTGCACTCTCTTCAGAAACGGATTTGCAATCTATAAGAATATGACAGGTCGCACCGTTGTCTGGCTGCCGTACTGCGTGAGCTTCACATACTACTTTAATAAGCTGCGTGATTCAGAGAAGGACACCCTTTCCGAGACATACGAGCTGCCGGAGGGTTTTCTTGAAACGCAGCCGTGGGTCATCGCCGTGACGCTGATCGGCGATCACCGTATCGAGGCAAACAGTATGAATCGTACCGGCAGCCGTAAGGATACTGTTGACCTCGCTTCAAAGGATAACGGAGATAAGGATGACAGTATGGAGGAGGTTATCGCAGATCCTTACCGCAGAGCCTTCAACTGGTATGACGGGCGCATGGGTGAGAATCCGCAGGATGCTGTTGAACGCCGTGAAACCAGAGAGGAAATGCTGGCGGCTATGACTGATAAGCAGCGTGAAGTATTTGTGATGTACTATAGAGATGGTATGACACAGGAGGAGATTGCACGCTATTTTGAGATTGATCAGACAACCGTTCGTGATCGTCTGAAAGCATCACTGAAAAAAATCAGAAATTATTTTTGATTGGATACCCTAAAACAGTATCTCCCACGACAATATATGAGAGGGCTTGAAAAATCTCTCACAAAAACGGCTGCGGCAACTACTGCAGCCGTTCCATTTTATACATTGGTCTATGACCGCAGAAAGGAATGCCTATGGAAAACAGAAGAAAACCGAAGTACCGCTACAACGGAGCATCTCGCCCGAATGCCGAGAAGGAGCTTGACAAGCTGAAAAAGCTCGAAGCAGAGATGGACAAAGGTGCAGCCGACATTGCCATTACTATCGCTGAGATGTTCAGGTTCATGACGCTGTCTGCTGCGATGCTCCCGAACATGGAGCTGGACACCGGTATCGTTCGCCTGAAGGTCGATGACAACGGCATCTTCTTTGAGGTCAATCATCCGTTCAGAAAGCAGCGCAAGAACCGCAAGTGCTACAGACCGCATGATTTCAGAGAAGGATACGATGGATACGATGACGATGAGGAGGGATTGATTTATGACGGAGACTGAAAAGAAGCACACAGTACCGGAGCCGATTCCGGTGGATGCAAAGAAGCTGATCGATGCGCTCGGCACGATCTTCGGCGGCGTGGTCCAGCTTCTGAAGGCGACTGAACCGGGTATCGCAAAGGAACTGTCGGATATGGCACTGAGCGGCGTGCCGAAGCCTGCGGCTGACATGGGGGCGGAGAATCTGAATCTTGACGATTTCGAGGAGATCATTTCCGCTGACGATCTGCCGTGGGATACTGAGTCGGAAACTCCTGCATCTGAACCGGAGCAGCCGAAAAAGAAGGCGAAAGCAAAGAAGCAGGAGCAGACCACACTGACCGCCGACGATCTCATCCGTGTGGTGACGCAGAAAATCAAGAAAGACCGCAGCAACAAAGAGAAAGTTCTTGCTCTGCTGAAGTCCTACGGAGCAGCAAAGGTCAGCGACATTCCGCAGGACAAGTACGAGGCATTCCTCACCGATGTGTCTCAGCTTTGACCGGAGGTGATCGGATGCCTGACGTTCACGCGCTGTTAAGCGCATCCAGTTCCAAACAGTGGCTGCACTGTCCGCCGTCGGTTCGCCTGCAGGAGAATTTCCCAAACGAAAGCTCTGTCTATGCTGAAGAAGGCACATTTGCCCATGAGATCTGCGAGTACAAGGTCCGCAAGTATCTGCATGAGCGTGTGAAGCGCCCGCAGTCCGAGGAATACGACACAGAGGAGATCGAGCAGATCACAGATGTGTACGCCGAGTTCGTTATTTCAATCATCGAAAAGATGAAAGAGAACGGCTGTGAACCTCTGGCGTTTGTCGAGGAGCGAGTCGATTACAGCCACATTGCTCCTTCCGGCTTCGGTACGGCGGATATGCTCATCATCGGCAAGGATGAAAACGGCAGAGGTCTGCTTCATGTATGCGATTTCAAGACGGGAGCAGGCGTTTTCGTAGACGCTGACCATAACAGTCAGATGATGCTGTACGCACTCGGAGGTTTAGCCGCCTATGGCTTTTTGTACGATATCGAGATCGTTCGTATGAGCATCATTCAGCCCCGTCTCGACAATATCAGCACCTGCGAGATGACAGTCAACGAACTGGAAGCATGGGGCGAAAGCATCAAGCCAACTGCCAAACTTGCCTATGAAGGCAAGGGCGAACAGCATCCCGGTGACTGGTGTCGTTTTTGCCGTGCAAAGCCTGTCTGCAAAGCGTGCGCCGATGAAGCACTGGCACTGTGCCGTGAGGAATTTCTTGACCTTGACGCAGGTGCATTTGACGATTCCGCAGAAGAAAGTGATATGACTGCCCCATATGAAGCGGATACACAGACTGCCGTTTTCAAGCAGCCGGGACTGATACCAATATCAGAACTGGCGGAGATTCTGCCGACACTAAACAGGATATCTTCGTGGATAGAGGCTGTATTCGCATTCGTCTCTTCCGAGGCTATCAATCACGGAGTACCCATTCCCGGATACAAGGTGGTCGAAGGACACAGCAAACGAGTATTCACAGACACCAAAGCTGTGGTCGATACGGCGGTCGCCAACGGCTATACAGACTTATACAAGCAGTCGCTCATCACACTGACGGAATTTGAGAAAATGATGGGCAAGAAAAAGTTCAATGAGCTGCTCGGTGAATATGTCGCCAAGCCGCCCGGAAAGCTGGCTCTCGTACCCGAAAGCGACCCACGAGAGCCGGTCAATCTCACATCAGCACCGGATCAGGAGTTTTTAGTGCTGCCTGACGAGGAATAAAACAATATTTTTCAGGAGGATAAAACAATGGCAAATAACAATACAGCACCCGCAACGAAGGTCGTCATCCCGTGCCGCATTTCTTTTGCGAACATCTGGGAAGCACGCAGTATTAATGGCAGTGAGGAGAAGTATTCCGTCTCCCTGCTTATTCCGAAGGATGACAAGGCAACGCTCGCCAAGATCAAGAAGGCGATCGAAGCCGCCAAGGAAGCAGCAAAGGAGAAGAAGTGGAACGGCAAGATTCCGCCCAATCTGAAGCTCCCGATGCATGACGGTGATATCGACCGTCCCGATGATGAGAACTATGCAGGTCACTTCTTCTTCAACGCCACATCCAAGGATGCACCGCAGATCGTTGACCGCCATGTGCAGCCGATCCTTGACCCGATGGAATGTGGAAGCGGCGACTACTGCAATGTCTCTGTCAATTTCTACGGCTTTGCAGCATCCGGCAACAAGGGGATTGCGGCAGGACTCCAGAACATTCAGCTTGTGCGTCACGGCGAGCGTCTTGCCGGACGACCGACAGCGGCATCCGACTTTGTGGAGGTCGAAGGTGACGATGCAGACGAGCTTGACGATGACGATATGGATTTCCTGAACTAATAATCCATGCCGTATCAGGATTTACAATGCTTCATGTGGGAGACTGAGTGTCTCCCTATACATATTAAATAGGTGGTGTTTTTAATGGACGAGATATGGAAAGATATACCAGGTTACGAAGGAAGATACCAAGTCAGTAATATGGGGCGCGTTAAAAGTCTGAAACGAAAGGTACGGTCTGTGAACTGGTATAGTCACAAGGAATTTTGGAGAACCGTCAGAGAGCGAATTCTGCGACCGGGTCCTGTACATTCAGGACATTTATATGTTGTTTTAGGGCATGGTGAATCTGGAATTCCAGTCCACCAGCTTGTCATGAGGACTTTTGTAGGTGAACCACCGAAGGGTATGGAAGTCAGGCACCTGAATGGTGATCCGACAGATAATCGTCTTGTTAATTTGAAATATGGTACCCGTACTGAGAATATATTGGATGTTTTTTACCAGGGAAAGCGATGGAGAAAACTAAGTATAGATGATGTGATATATGCACGGTTTGCAATATTTTGTGGTGTGCCTGATATAACGATAGCAGAAGAGCTTAATGTCTCTCCACCTACCATTGCAAAAATAAGAAAGGGGCAAACGTATCAATGGATAAAATGAGAACGCTTTCGCTGGATTTAGAGACGTTTTCTGACATGGACTTGCCCAATTGCGGTGTTCATCGCTACGTTGAAGGTGATTTTCACATTTTGCTTTGTGCATATGCTTTCGACGATGATGATGTTCAATGTATTGACCTTGCCTGCGGTGAGCAGCTTCCGGCAGAAGTTGTGGATGCTTTGCATGATGACAGCATTATCAAATCGGCATGGAACGCACAGTTTGAGCGCACCTGCCTTTCAAAATATCTCGGCACACAGCTTTCTCCGGACGCATGGCAATGCACGATGGTCTGGGCGGCATCGCTGTCCCTTCCGCTGAAGCTGGCAACGGCAGCACAGGCATTGAAAACAGCCGAGCAGAAAGACGCTGTCGGCGAACGGCTCATCAGATACTTCTCCCTGCCCTGTAAGCCTACCAAAGCAAACGGCGGCAGAACAAGAAACCTGCCGGAACACGCTCCCGATGACTGGAAGCTGTTCAAAAGCTACTGCATTCAAGACGTGGAGACCGAAAGAGATATTCGCAGGCGTTTGGAGAGGTTTCCGCTTCTTCCGCAGGAATGGGACTTTTACCATATGGATCAGCGTATCAACGACCGCGGCATCCTGATAGACAAAGTGCTAGTGCAGCAGGCTATCATCTGCAATATGGCAATGTCAGAGGAAATGACAAAAAGAGCATATGCCCTCACCGGACTTGAAAATCCGAATTCTGTATCGCAGTTGAAGTCATGGCTGGAAGAGCGCGGCATTGAGGTCGATTCCCTCGGCAAAAAGAATGTTGCTTCTCTCATTACAGACCTTGACAAACACAGTGCAGACGGTGAAGCCCTCGACATGATGAAGTTACGCTTGCAGATGGCAAAATCATCCGTGAAAAAGTATCAGGCAGCGGAGAGATACATCTGTCAGGACGGCAGAGCGCATGGACTGTTTCAGTTCTCCGGTGCGAACCGTACCCAACGCTGGGCAGGACGCGGCATACAGTTGCAGAATCTGCCGCAGAACCACATCTCCACGCTCGATGAAGCACGAGAAATTGTGAAAATGGGCTGCTTTGATATGATCGAAGCCCTCTACGGCAACACACCGGATATCCTGTCACAGCTCATTCGCACGATGCTGATCCCGAAAGATGGCTATGAGTTTATTGTAGCGGACTTTTCCGCTATTGAAGCCCGTGTGCTTGCATGGCTTGCCGGAGAACAATGGCGGCTGGACGCATTCAAAGAAGGCAAAGACATCTACTGCGCATCGGCATCGCAGATGTTTGGTGTTCCGGTCGTCAAGCATGGCATCAACGGCGATCTGCGGCAGAAAGGCAAGGTCGCTGAATTGGCCTGCGGTTACGGCGGCGGTGCCGGTGCTCTGATATCAATGGGCGCATTGGACATGGGACTGAAAGAGGATGAATTGCCCGACATCATCTCAAGCTGGCGCGATGCAAATCCGGAGATCGTAAAATTCTGGTATGCTGTGGAGAAAGCAGCAATTGAGACAGTCAAAGACCACGCTGACAGAACGGTCGGCAGAATCGGCTTTCAGTTCTCGGCAAATACTCTGTGGATCGTGCTGCCGTCCGGACGCAGGCTGGCCTACATCAAGCCGAAGCTGCAGCCTAACCGTTTCGGGCGAATGGCTCTCACATTCGAGGGGCTCGGTGCAAACAACAAATGGACACGCGGTGAGACTTACAGCGGAAAGCTGACCGAGAACATCACGCAGGCGACCGCCCGTGACCTACTTGCAGAGGCAATGAAACGGATCGAAAACGCTGGATTAGATATTGTCGGGCATGTGCATGATGAGGTCATTCTGGAAGTGCCGAAAGGCAGCATTACCGTGGATGAGGTGTGCGATATCATGAATGTTAAGCCACAGTGGGCGGACGGGCTTTGTTTGGCTTTGGCTGGCTATTGTGGTCCCTACTACTTCAAGGATTAACAATATTAACTATAAATTTTGAGGAGGACAAGCATATGAAACAAGGCAAATCATTACCGGAGGTGCTGACAGAGCTTCAGCGTCAGAACGCTGCAAAGAGAGATTTTATTTCTCCGGCGCAGGCTTTCACGCTGCATCCAGACGGCAGCACCTTTGAGATGCTGCACCAGAATACAGGTGAGGTTGAGGTGCTAGGAACAACAGACCTCTTTCACAGACAGATCGGCAGCGCACTGAATATCCCGGCGAAATATTATGACCTGATGCGCAAGGAAAAGCCTGACCTTCTGGCAGAGAATGTCAATGCGTGGTTTGGTAGCCGTGACCAGTCCTACATGGTGCGTTCTATGGATTACGGCAGCGGCAGAGTTGCCCGTGCGCTCCTTTCCGACCGTTACCGTCGCATTGATAACCTTGAAGTCGCCACAGCAATCCTTCCACTGTTCGCAGGGAAAGAAGAGATGACCGTAGTTTCTTCAGAAGTAAATGAGAATAAATTATACATCAAGATAGTAAACAGAAAGCTCGAAATGCAGGTCGTTCCGGGCGATTATGTGCAGGCAGGGGTTGTTATCAGCAACTCCGAAGTCGGACTCGGTGCTGTGTCTGTTCAGCCGCTTGTATATCGTCTCGTGTGCAGCAATGGTCTCTGCGTGCAGGATTTCGGTGAGCGTAAAGCGCACGTTGGCAGAGCTGCAAAAACTATGGATGACAGCTTTAATGTATACACAGACGAAACGCTCGAAGCCGAAGATAAGGCTTTCATGCTGAAACTCCGTGATACGACACTCGCTGCACTTGAAGAGGCAAGATTTGCACAGATTGTGGGGCGCTTACAGGATACAACAAATGCCCGCATTACCGGCAGAGTGCAGGATGTTATCGAACTGACAGGAAAAGCATTCGATCTCAGTCAAAATGAACAGGATGATATTCTGAACTATCTGATTCAGGGCGGTGACCTCTCCCTCTACGGTCTGAGCAATGCCATCACGCGGGCTTCGCAGGATGTAGAATCCTACGACAGAGCCACTGCGCTCGAAGGCATCGGCTGGCAGGTCGCAACCATGCCGGCAAATCAGTGGAAGGAGATCAACGCATGAGCAGAACTTGGAAAGACAGAAAAGGATACAAAACACGCAGAAAACGACACGGATACCCTGTGCCGGAGATCTGCAATTATACACGCGGCAGCTATGAAGATTACGACCACAGCGATGAGGAGCTATATGTGGACGATCAGTGTTGTGAGAACTGCCGTTTCCGTTGTAACTGTCATCACACGCCGTTCCCGTCGGGATGGTGCGAATACTGGAAGGACGGCAGATATTGAGAGAATATGTTGTTGAGAACGAGTTTGTCAAGGCAGTCAAGGTAGCAGGCGGTGTGGCATACAAGCTGACATCGCAGACCGCAAACGGACTGCCGGACAGACTCGTTCTGTTTCCGGCGGCAAAGGCCATCTTCGTGGAGCTGAAAGCACCGGGGAAAATGATGCGACCGCTGCAGCGTAAAAGACGGTATCAGCTTATGAAACTCGGCTTTCCGGTGCTGTGCATTGACAGGATGCCGCAGATCAAGCCGTTCATATCAGCAGCATTGTCATGGACTCCCGATGAGCAGTTTCCGGAAGGCATCGGTGCAAAGATACCCGATCTGGAAATGGCAAGGCTGCCATCGGATAAGGATGATTTCGGTGAGACACTCGAACCCATTGATCCGGAAGATTTGATGGGTTTCTATGAACTTGACGAGGACGGTGATGATGATTGAAGTTTGTACCGCACGACTATCAAAGCTACTGTATCGACTATATCAAAACGCACATCATCTCCGCCTTATTCTTGGATATGGGCCTCGGCAAGACGGCTGTCACACTAACTGCGCTCCGTGACCTCATGTTCGATGAACTGAAAGTGTCAAAGGTACTCGTTATAGCGCCCCTCAGAGTTGCGAGGGATACCTGGCCGTCTGAGGTGAAAAAGTGGGATCATCTGAATGACATTGAGATTTCTGTCATCGTTGGCAGTGTGAAAGAGCGAACCGTAGCAGTAAATCATAATGCTTTCATCTATGTCATCAACCGCGAGAATGTCAAATGGCTTGTGGAGTATTATGAAAAGAATGGTTTGCGGTGGGATTATGATATGATCGTCATAGATGAATTATCCTCCTTCAAGAATTATCGGTCTCAGCGTTTCAAATGGCTGCGGAAGGTACGGCCGTTCGTGAAACGCTGGGTGGGACTGACAGGTACGCCGACCTCTAACGGTCTTATGGACTTATGGGCGGAGATCGGTATCCTTGACGGCGGCGAACGACTCGGACGATTTATCGGTCGCTTCCGTGAAAGCTATTTCAAGCCCGGCAGCATGAATCCAAGTACGGGTGTGGTATTCTCATATACACCACGTCCCGGAGCAGAAGAGCAGATATATCAGAAGATTTCAGATATCACGATTTCCATGAAGGCACTGGATTATCTGGATATGCCGGAGTGTGTCTTTGTCAATCATGAAGTGGAAATGAATGCGGCAGAGCGAAATCTGTATGATCAGCTCAAACATGACCTTATTATCCCGCTTGAGGACGGAGATATTGATGCGGCGAATGCTGCATCGCTCTCAAACAAGCTCCTGCAAATGGCAAACGGTGCTGTCTATGACGAAAACAAGGAGACACGAGTAATCCATGACCATAAGCTGGAAATGCTGGAAGACCTGATTGAAGCGGCAAACGGACAGCCTGTGCTGATTGGATACTGGTTCAAGCATGACCGCACCCGTATCATGGAGCATCTGACCGCCTACGGCTATGCTCCCCGTGATATCAAGGATTCTGACGATATCGCAGACTGGAACGCCGGAAAGATCGCAGTCGCTCTCATACACCCTGCATCCGCAGGACACGGACTCAACATCCAGTCCGGCGGTCACATTATGATATGGTTCGGACTGACGTGGAGCCTTGAACTGTATCAGCAGACAAACGCAAGACTCTGGCGGCAGGGACAACAGCACACCGTGACCATTCATCATATCGTAACGAAAGACACCGTTGACGAGGATGTGCTTGCTGCTCTCGCCAATAAGGATGTGACACAGGAAAAGCTGATCGCCGCAGTCAAGGCAAGATTATAGGGATCATACTCTCTGTATGATCCGCCCTTGTTTGACGACAAAAGGACGGCAAAGCGGCGACAATTCGGTAACGCCGCATCATTTCGAAGGTGAAAAACTATGGCTCGTAAGAATAACCGCCTGAAAACAGAATACCACAGAGGACTCGGCTTTGATCCGAGAAAATATATCACTGCGCCGGCAAAGCCCGTTCATCACAGACATTCGGATACAGACCGCACACCGCAGCGCGGCGATATCTGGTTTGCAAATCTCGGCAGTCATCCGCAGAGCAGTGTGCAGTCGGGATGCAGACCTGTCATCGTGATTTCCAACAACATCGGCAACACTCACGCAGACACCGTGAATGTGCTGCCGCTGACCCGACACATGAAAAAGCCCGATCTGCCGTGTCATACGGAGCTGACTCCCGATGCAATCACGGACACACAGCAGCTCCTTGATCCGTCTATGATCCTTGCAGAGCAGATCACCACTATCGGCAAAAACACGCTGCTGAACTATGTCGGTAAAATTGCCGATAACGCAGTTCTGAATCGCATTGACAATGCTGTGCTGACACAGCTCGGTCTCAGTCACAAGGAGGAATGCAAATGCCTGTAAATTTCGTAAATATCCCAGACGCATTGAAGCAGTCCGCTTCATTCTGCGTCTGGAAGCTGGAGAAAAGATCCGGCAGACCTACTAAGGTTCCGTACAATCCGAGAACCGGCGCACTTGCAAAGACGAATGACCCGTCAACTTTCTCGGACTTCAATACTGCTATGAAGGCGTATGCCATCGGCGGCTGGGACGGCATCGGTTATCGTGTATCAGAGGGCATCGGTGCAATCGACATCGACCACTGTATCCGTGAGGACGGCAGCCTAAATGATGTGGCAGCGTCTATTCTCGGCATATTCTCATCTGCTTATTTCGAGCGCAGTCCTTCCGGCACAGGCTTGCGTGGCTTCTTCAAGCTCTCTCCGGATTTCGCCTACGATAAGACCGTGTATTATATCAACAACCGCAAGCACGGTCTGGAGGTCTATCTGCCGGGAACGACTAACCGCTTTGTTACCGTGACCGGAGATATGTTCCGCGCAGGTACAGTCACGCAGGATGATGCTGCTTTGAAAACAGCACTCGACACCTTCATGAAGCGTACAACGAGGACATCTACCGCTTTCAAAGGCTCACCGGTTTCCTACTTCACCGATGATGCTGTCATTAAGCACGCTTCAGAGTCCAAGTCAGGAGATAAGTTCAAAATGCTGTACGAGGGTCGGTGGAGCGAAGGCTATGACTCCCAGTCCGATGCAGATATGGCTTTTGTCTCTATGCTCTGCTTCTGGTGCGGCTGTGTAGAAGAACAAATCGACCGCATTTTCCGCTCGTCCGGTCTGATGCGTGACAAATGGGATCGTATGACCGGTGACCGCACTTACGGCCAGATCACTATCCGAAATGCGATAGCTTCGACATCCGAGATCTACACACCGATTGCAGATTCGTCTGCTGAGGATGATTTTGAGGATATCGAGGGCGAGCCGGATTCCGAGCAGCTTATGTTTGAGCCTGACTTCACACACATCACCCTGACACTGGAACAGATGCAACCGCACACAAATCCCAGATATCAGCGTGACGAGATCGGTATCGGTTATGCGTTTGCTGATTACTATAAGCCTATTGCCCGATTCAACCGAGAGCGTGGTATCTGGTATGTCTATGACGGTGCTGTCTGGCGACCGGACGAAAATGCTCTTGCAGTGGCAGAGCTTGCAAAAAAGCTGGCGGACAGGTTATATACTTTCGCACTGCAGATCAAAGATGAAGATACCCGCAACAGATATATCAAGCGAGTACAGAAGCTCCAACTCCGCAAAAACCGCCGCACGATGATCGAGGATGCGAAGTCTGTTTATCCGGTATCGCACGGGCTGTTCGATCACAATACCGATCTGTTCAACTGCAAAAACGGTACACTGAATCTTACGACTGGCGAATTCAAGCCGCACGATCCGGCGGATTTTCTCACCATGATGTCAGGTATCACTTATGACCCGAAGGCAACCTGTCCGAGATGGGAGCAGTTTATCTCCGAGGTTATGTGCAATGATGCCGATCTCGCATTGTATTTGCAGAAGGCACTCGGTTATGCCCTCACGGGTGACACCTCTCTTGAGTGTCTGTTTATCCTTTACGGTGCGACTTCCCGTAACGGCAAGGGTACCACAATGGAAACCTTTTTGCAGATTGTCGGAGATTATGGCAAGACATCAAATCCGGAAATGCTCTCTACCAAATTCGGCAACACCAATGCCTCCGGACCGTCCGAGGAGATTGCCCGTCTTGCGGGCATCCGTTTTGTGAACATCTCTGAGCCGGAAAAGAAAATCACCTTCAATGCAGCACTGGTCAAGAGAATGACGGGTAACGATACACTGAACGCCCGTTTCCTGCATGAGAATTCTTTCGATTTCAAGCCGAATTTCAAAATCTTCATCAATACAAACTACAAGCCATCTGTGTCGGATATGACGCTGTTTTACTCCTGCCGTCTGAAGCTCATCCCGTTCAAGCGTCACTTTGAGGAGCATGAGCAGGACAAAGGACTCAAAGCATTCTTTTCCGAGGCATCCAACCTCTCTGCTATCTTCAACTGGTGCTATGAGGGCTATAAGCGTTTCCGTTCTGAAGGTCTCGATGACCCGAATGCAGTCACTCAGGCAACCAAAGAGTATCAGGAGGAGTCTGACCGTATCGGGCAGTTCGTGGATGCGTGGCTGGAAGAAGGCGAAGCCTTTGAGGTCCGCACTTCTGCCGCCTATAAGCTCTACGGAGAATGGTGCGACAAATACGGTTACCGTAAGGAGAACAGCACTAACTTCAATAATGCTATCCAGCGTTTCTTCCCTATTGTGCGGAAACGCCCGAATGATACCAAGGGTGCGCAGAAGACAACGATGCTTGTAGGCTGCCGCTTCCTCGACCATGAAAACGGAGAAGCTGACGAGCCGGAGGAGTTTGCAGCTTTGGAATAATTCAGCTATTTTCCGCTTGTTTACGCTGTTTTCTGTATTTGGGGCAGACTGGGGCAAGTTTTTTCGGTGTTTATTATATATACTTTTCTTTATATATATTACTGTATTTACTTGCCCCTACTTGCCCCAAATAAATAAAAATAATAGAAAAGATAAGAAGAATAGGCATTTTTGAACCGTTATCCATATTGCACCTGCCGACTGCTGTCACTGACAAAGAGTGTGTAAGTGACAAAGCGTGGCAGGTGCAAAAGAAATCTGAAATAATCAGGAGGACAAAGAATATGAAAATCATTACTTGTGAACAGGTATCCGCAGGACATCCCGACAAGATCTGTGACCAGATCGCAGACGCTATCGTGAACGACTGCCTTCAGCATGACCGCAATTCCCGTGTTGCAATCGAGTGCCTTTTCAAGAACCGCTGCCTTGTTATCGCCGGTGAGCTGACAAGCACACATGAGCCGGATTACGAGAAGCTCGTGCAGGAAGTATTCGACCGCATCAACAACGGCGGTGCAGAGAACAATGATGCCGGTCTTGACTACAAGCTGGATTTTACAGCGGACGATTTGGACATTGCTATCCTTGTTGACCATCAGAGCAGCGATATTGCACTCGGTGTAGATAAGGGCGGTGCAGGAGATCAGGGCATTATGTTCGGATACGCTTGCAATGAAACGCCTGAAATGCTCCCGATCCCGTTTGTGCTTGCAACAAAATTCCTTGAACTGCTCAAATCCTATCCTTGCCGAATGCTGAAAGCAGATGCAAAGGCACAGGTCAGCTTCGACTATGACAGCGGCAGAATCACGACCTTCCTCTGCTCGGTGCAGCACGTTCACGGCGTAGATGTCGAGGATTTCAGACAGATCATCGAAAAGCTGATGGTGAGAACGGCAACATCCTACGGTCTGAATACCGACTTCGTAAAGCTCGTCAATCCGACCGGACGCTTTGTGATCGGCAGCTCGTTCGCTGACTGCGGCGTGACCGGACGCAAGCTCGCCTGCGATACCTACGGCGGCATCGGACACATCGGCGGCGGTGCGATGTCCGGCAAAGACCCGTCTAAGGTAGACCGCAGTGCTGCGTATATGGCTCGTAAGATTGCAAGAGATATCGTCAGTGCCGGATATGCGGACAAGGCGGAGGTGCAGATTGCATACGCCATCGGTGTAGCTGAACCCGTCAGCATCTATGTGGAGACTTTCGGTACGGAACATCAGGATACGGAATTCATCGTGCAGTATGTCCGTGAGAACTACGACCTCACACCGAGAGGGATTATCAACAGTCTCGGACTGCTCGATGTGGATTACAACAGCGTTTCTGCCTACGGACACTTCGGAAAACAGGGGCTTCCGTGGGAACGCTGAAACAGGCTTTGAAAAAAACAAAAAATTTTTTGAAGCAATACCCTAAAACGACCTCTCCCACGACAATATATGAGGGGCGTTGTTCAGACCCGACCACAACACCTTTACGGAACTGACCGCCCCTATCACAATGACAACACCTACTGCGGAGAATGGAGGCAGAGACAATGCCAAGCAGACCGAATACACCGTGCCGGCATCCCGGCTGTGCAGCCCTTGTTCCTTACGGCAGCAAGTACTGTGACAAGCACCGTTCCCTCCACCCGGAGGACACACGCTCCGCAGGCAGCCGAGGCTACGGCACGGCATGGAACAGAGCCCGCAAGCGTTACCTTGAAACGCATCCGCTATGCGTTGAGTGCATGAAGGCAGGACGCTATGTCAAGGCGACCGATGTCGATCACATCACACCTCACCGAGGAGACAGCGTTCTCTTCTGGGATCAGAGCAACTGGCAGAGCCTCTGCCACCGGCACCACAGCATGAAAACCCGAAACGAGGATCACACCCCTGAGTACAAGTACTGAACACAAGCCACACTCACTATCGTTGCAGTTCAGACAGACTCAGTGGTGTACCTATGGGCGGGACCTGGGGGCTGGGGCAGCCCGCCGGGGCGGGTGAAAATCTCTAAAATGAAAGCAACAGAAGACCGTCGGCCCCTCTCGTGTGAAAAAACGCGAAATTGCAGGGCCCCGGTCAACCGGGACCCTGATAGAAATTGAAATATGGAATGCACGGAAAAACGAAATTGCTGATTTATCGTGTTTTTCCAAATGCCGCTGCGGTTTTTGTAAACAGCGGTGTACATACGGCGTTTCGTCACAAACCGCATCGTAAAATGGCGATTTTTCACGCAAAAAGATGTAAAAACAGCTTGGTTTTAGCATTTTACCGCATTTAGAGATTGCGGTCTTGGCGAAGCCCGTGTGGATACCGAAAACCGCAAAACTTCGGAAGATTTGAGGTGGCAAGCAGATGACGGATGCACAGAAAGAACAAGTGCGGGCAATGCGGATGCAGGGCATCGGATACCGGTTGATTGCAAAGTCACTGGGCTTAAAGATCAATCAGGTGCAGCTATTCTGCAAGGCACACGGTCTCGCCGGAAACGGTGAAATCGCACGGCTCAACTATCCGATCTGGTGTCAGCAGAACAACCGCTGTCCGGTGTGCGGTGCAAAAGTAACGCAGCCGGAAACCGGCAGACGGAAGCGGTTCTGCTCCGGACGCTGCCGAACAAGATATTACCGTATGAAAAAAGATTTGGAGGAATGAAAATGCTTGTAACTGTTTTATGCCTTACTTACATGATGGTCATCATCCTGATCCATGCGATATGGATCACCTCGATCATCAAGCACGATGGCAAGTGCCACTACCACGACTGCAATCGCTGTCCGTATGACGCCTGGTGTCCGATGCAGGAGGAGGAAAAACATGACACTGACAGAGAACTTCATTCGTGATGCGATACAGCTTGACAGCGGTGCAGAGGTCATGTACGGCAGCGATCAGATCTATGACACCTATCCCTGCCGCTTTCCGACTGTTGAATTTCAGCTCATGGCAACGGATGCCCTTGTGGAGGTCGCCGATAGAATCCGCATGGAGAAAGGCTACCTCCCGCTGCATCCGAGGGATGGCAGAACCGATGAGGTGGACAACGATGCGTGGTACGACTTTTACATTGGCATCTGCCGGCTGCCCGGAGAGAATCAGCCGTGTCAGCTTGACAGCAGCATTACCTTCACTGTTGTCAATTCCGATGCGGATGACAACGAGTGTATGTATGGGATTGAACTGACCGCAGATGAGCAGTCCGTTGTTCTGGATATCCTGAACAGCCAATGCAGGAAATACATGAACAAGACCTGCGATGAACTGCTGAATGAAGCCGAGGAGGAGATGATGGATACAGAATGAAAATCATCAAACGGGACGGTCGAGAAGTCCCTTATGATTGTGAAAAGATACGAGCCGCAATTACAGCCGCAAATGCAGAGGTCGATGACAAGATCAGCGATACGACCATCGGCTTCATTGTCGGTAATATAGAAAAACGCTGTCATGCCCTTGCAAGACCTGTCCATGTCGAAGAAGTCCAGGACATGGTTCTCGATGAACTGGACAAGGCCGAAGCTTACAAACTTGCACGGCACTACAGCGAGTACCGCCTGCGTCATGAACAGCAGCGCCGGATGAACACAACGGACGGCAAGATTCTCAGTCTCCTTGAGAGGAACAACGAGGAGGCAAAACAGGAGAACGCCAACAAGAACCCGATCATCAACAGCACGCTCCGTGACTATATGGCGGGAGAGGTCAGCCGAGACATCTGCCGCAGATTCCTGTTTCCGGAGGATGTGATCGCCGCCCACGATGACGGGATCATTCATGTACACGATTTGGACTACATCGCAGAGCCGATGCACAACTGCTGTCTGGTGAATCTGGA
>Ga0255347_1000536_pt1 | contig 68390 bp, 57 predicted proteins | sample wastewater_treat_2_FD_192479 | JGI IMG/M metagenome (GOLD analysis project Ga0255347, IMG submission 192479) | Wastewater microbial communities from Lulu Island WWTP, Vancouver, Canada - plant24 | ecosystem: Engineered > WWTP > Wastewater > Unclassified | place: Canada: Vancouver, British...
GCTCGAATTTTTGTTACAAAATTCGGTACTTGCTTGTACTTTTTGTCTTCCAATTTTATCAATGAACTAACGCCTCTTTTAAGAAACGGGTTGCAAATATAGAAACAAATTTTGGATTGACAAAAAATACTCAAAAAAACGAGATTTTTTGCTTACCTTTGTTCTGAAATAAACAAATCATGAAAATGAAAAAATTGATACCTATTATATTAGCTTTAGTTGCATTTCTGGCGGCGTCAGGATCATCCTGCAATATGATGATGGACCTTCCGGATCTGGAAGTAAAGGATACCGTACTAATCTTGGAAAGCGTCGAAGGCTCAATAAAACGCACGATGCTACGAACCGCCTACGATTGGACAGTCACCGTGGACAGCGATGACGGTGAGCACTTTGACTGGCTGAGAATCTCTCACATGGCCGGACAACCCGGAGATATACCTCTCGCATTCACTGCTCTGAACACAAACAACACAAATGCAATAAGGAAAGCTTACGTAACCATATCAAACAAAAAGAAATCGGTTACGATTGAGGTTTCGCAACTGATAGATTGCATCACTTTTACCGACATCAATCTCAAGAAGAATCTGCTGTCTCGATACGACATCAACAAGGATGGGGAAATTTCCGATTACGAAATTAGGATTCTGAATACACTTGATTGTTCAAAAGGCAAAGCCAAATCGCTCAAGGACCTTTACGGATACTCCTTCATAAACATCAACTGCTCCGAGAATCTGATTGATTCTCTGGATATCAGCAAGTTTCCAAGACTCGTATCTGTTGACTGTCGGCGCAATATGATGAAATATTTTGCTGCAGGTTCATCCCACACCATTATGAAGATCGACTGCTCACACAACACCATCCACCATCTCGATGTCAGCAACTGCAGATCTCTCAGGGACCTGGAATTTTCATATAATGTACTGGATACCATAAACATCAGCAACACAAAACTTACCAGTTTTGATTGCACTATAGTAGGTCTGGGCACCGTAAAGCATCTCAATGCGAGCAATTGTACAGACCTCGAAGAGATTGACTGCAGATTCAACTCAATTTCGGAACTCAACGTTACCGGATGTATCTCCCTCAAAAAACTAATCTGTGGCTACAATAAGCTATCTTTTCTAAATATTTCCCAGAACAACATGCTCGAGGAACTTGATTGCAGCAATAACGAACTCGGAGACATTAACACCAGCCAGGCGACGTTTCTCAAACAGCTGGATATCAGCCGCAACAATATAAAATTTCTGGACTTACGCAAGAATACACTCCTCACTCACCTCTGGGCGATGAACAATCCTTTGGAAACGATTGAACTTTCCATTTTCCCATTAGTGACATTTATCTATTCCGAGGACACCACAAACAAGATAGAGTACAACCGCGAACCGACAATAGGCGGATATATCCTTTACTACTATTATAGGCCGGAAGTGTACGTAGATGGATCAATGGTTAACACCATTCACCAAATGTATGTTCCGCAGTAGCTATTCCTTCTTCTCTGAAATCATCTTTAGCGCTTTAGCTAGCTGATCCGGGCAGGAAGTGGATTTTTTGCCACACGTGATACCTTCCAGTCTGCGAATTACCTCTTTGACTTTCATGCCCTCAACGAGAGCGGCGATGCCTTTGGCGTTGCCGTCGCAGCCCCTTGTGTACTGAAGGAACGTGATACGATTCTTACGGATATGGATTTCGATATTGACGGAACATACTCCTTCCGGCTTGACATGGACGATTCTCGTACCATCATCACCGGTTATATCTGAAATAATGCTCTGTGCACTGAGATTGTCCGACGTAAAGAAAAAAAATGCAATGGCAAAGAGAATTGTAAGTGCTTTTTTCATTGTTTTGAGATTGACGTGAATCAGAAAAGTTTGGGATAGTTGTCGTCCACCTGCTGCAGAATATGAGAAATAATGATGTCCCTGAAGAGAGTTGATTTTGAAGAAATTTTATATTTGCTGCAGTACTGCTCTATAAGAGACATCTCTCTTTCGTTAAAAAGTATCGTCTTCCTATGTCTGCGGATGAGTTCGTCACGCTCTTGTGCGATGATATCCGGAGATAATTTTTGCTTTTTGGATCTCTTTTTCACTTCTTCGGTAAAAATGTAGCGTCAAAGGTAACAATTTTTAAAAGAATTATGTTCCTTGTTAAAAAAGATTGGTATCTTTGCTGCACTTTATGAACAGGGATTTGTCTATATTTTCTTTTGATGGCGAGACTTTCAGAGTCCGAAGATAGACCTGTACGGCCCGGATCATGGGCTTTACGGGTTTCCATTAATTCCGGAGGGATGTCCCTCCCAAAATACTCTCTGTTTTATTTCAGTTTTTTCATTTACAATGGATATAAATGTAGTTGTGGCCGATGAGAGCCATATCCAATACGCTGAACGTATATGTGAGCTTGTCTATATTTCAGCACAGGAAAGAGGCACAGGCATAGCCAAGAGAACGCCCGAGTATATCTCAGCAAAAATGCTTTCGGGTAAGGCGGTTATTGCCATAGCAGAGGAGGGTGAACTTGCCGGCTTTTCCTATATCGAAACCTGGGGACACCAAAAATTCGTAGCCAATTCCGGCCTGATAGTGGCACATAAATTCCGCCAGACCGGTCTTGCGAGGCGTATCAAACAGAAGATTTTCGATCTTTCGAGAACCCTATACCCTGATGCTAAGATTTTCAGCATCACCACCGGATTAGCGGTAATGAAGATCAATTATGACCTGGGATTCCATCCGGTAACTTTTTCCGAACTCACCGATGATGAGGAGTTTTGGAAGGGTTGTAGCGGATGCCGCAATTTTGACATACTCCAGCGTAATAATTATAAAATGTGCCTCTGTACTGGTCTTCTATATGACCCTGCACAACATTCAGGCGACCACAAAAAACAACCATCAGAAAACTCTTAAAATCTATGAATAAAAAAGTCGTACTTGCATTTAGCGGTGGCCTGGACACCTCTTTCTGCGTTCCCTATCTCAGAAATGAAAAGAATTTTGAGGTTCATACCGTAATGGTCAATACCGGCGGTTTTTCCAAAGAGGAAGCAAAAACCATCGAAAAGAGGGCACTTGAACTTGGAGCCGCTTCTCACACTACTGTGGATGCCACGGAAACATACTACCGTAAAGGCATCAGATATCTGATTTTCGGGAATATTCTTAAAAACAACACATATCCCCTTTCAGTGAGTTCCGAACGTGTATTTCAGGCACTGGAAGTGCTGAAACATGTCAAAAAGATCGGTGCCGATGCGGTAGCGCACGGCAGCACGGGAGCAGGCAACGACCAGGTGCGCTTTGATATAGTATTCGAGATACTGGCGCCGGAAGTTGAGATTGTCGCCCCTATAAGGGAACTGGGTCTGAGCAGGAAAGAGGAGATTGATTATCTGCAGAAAAAGGGATTCAATTTTTCCTGGGAGAAATCCAGATACTCCATCAACCAGGGGCTCTGGGGGACCAGTATCGGCGGAGTGGAGACTCTTTCATCCCACGGCTACCTCCCTGAAGAGGCATATCCTGCGCAGGTAACTCGTGAGGGTAGCGAGATTGTAACCATCACCTTTGAGAAGGGTGAGCCGATGGCGCTCAACTCAGAGAAGATGAGTCCCGTGGAGGTTATCCGTAAACTCAGGGAAATAGCAGCTCCCTATGGTATTGGCCGCGATACCCACGTTGGAGACACGATTATCGGCATCAAGGGTAGAGTGGCATTTGAGGCGGCAGCACCCCTGATTATTATAAAGGGCCACCACCTCCTCGAGAAGCATGTACTCACAAAGGCGCAACTCTACTGGAAGGAGCAGCTCTCAGTATTCTACGGCCAAATGATGCACGAGGCACAATACCTTGATCAGGTGATGCGCAATATTGAAGTCTACCTTGAAGATACACAACGCGCGGTTACCGGCGAAGTGGAGGTGCGTCTTCAGCCCTACAATTTCCAGATACTGGGCTGCAAGAGTGATTTCGACCTTATGAACTCCAAATTCGGCGATTACGGTGAGGCCAACAAGTCCTTCACAGGCAGGGATGTAGTGGGGTTCACCAAGGTATTGGCCAATCCTCTCAAAATATATTATTCGATACACGATGAGGAGAGTATCCTCTAACAATATAAGTACAATGGGAAAAATTAAAGCAGCTATTGCTGGCGGCACAGGATATACTGCCGGTGAGTTGATTAGGATTCTGATCAACCACCCCGAGGTTGAAATCACCAATGTGATGAGCACCACGCAGGTTGGCGACCCGATTTCCAGCGTCCACAGAGATCTTTTCGGAGACTGCGATCTAAAATTCACCGACCATGTGGGAGAGCCCGATGTGCTATTCCTCTGTCTTGGACACGGCATTTCCCGTGAGTTTCTCTCCACCCATGCCATTTCCAAGAATTGCAGGGTTGTCGATCTGGGCAATGATTTCAGAATTGAGAGCGATTTTATGGAGAGGAAGTTTGTATATGGACTCTGCGAGATGAATAAGGAAAGTATCAGAGGTTGCTATTCCGTAGCCAATCCCGGCTGCTTTGCAACTGCCATAGAATTGGGCATCCTACCTCTTCTTGACAAAAAGATGGTATACGATGAAATCCACGTCCATGCCATTACCGGTTCTACCGGTGCCGGTAAAACACCTGTCGATACCACCCATTTCAGTTACAGGGACAACAACATTTCAGTCTACAAATCCTTCAGGCACCAGCATCTGTCGGAGATTGCAGAGGTTATCCACACGCTTGCAGGCAAAGATATCCGTGTCAATTTAGTGCCGATGAGGGGCAATTTCACAAGAGGCATATTTGCCAGTATCTACACACGTTGCGAATTGCCTGCTGAAGAAATAGCAGAAATCTACAAGGGTTATTACGAGAGTTCACCTTTCGTCCACGTATCGGATACTCCCATCAGTCTTAAAGAGGTGGTCAACACAAATAAAGGACTTCTCCACATTGCATCATACGACGGCTATATTCATATAACCTCCGTGATTGACAATCTGGTGAAAGGGGCATCCGGACAAGCTGTCCAGAATATGAACCTAATGCTCGGATATGATGAAAGCACCGGACTGAAACTTAAATCCACCACATTCTAACCATTAAGGGCAATTAATGTTGACACAAAAACAATTGGTATCTTTGTAGAAGCATTTAACCGACTAATTGAAACGAACTAAGTAAAAATAACCCATATGAAACATTTTACCTCAATACACGACATCATTTCCCTGGAAGATGTACTTACCAAGGCAAAATATGTCAAAGCAAATCCACTCGCGGACATTGAGTTGGGACGCAACAAAACCCTGCTTATGATCTTTTTCGACTCCAGCCTCCGTACAAGACTCAGCACGCAGAGGGCAGCCCTCAACCTTGGAATGAATGTAATAGTCCTCGACATCAATCAGGGCGCCTGGAAAATGGAGACTGAGAGAGGGGTGGTGATGAATGGTGACAAGCCCGAACACATACTCGAGGCTATTCCCGTCATGGGTTCTTATTGCGACATGATCGGAGTGAGGTCTTTCGCCAAATTCGAGAGCAAAGAGGCCGACTACAAAGAAAAACTCCTCAACCAGTTTATTCAATATTCCGGAAAACCGGTATTCAGCATGGAGGCTGCCACAAGGCATCCCCTTCAAACATTTGCAGATCTTATAACAATTGAGGAATATAAAAGAACAGAGAACCCCAAAATAGTTCTTACCTGGGCTCCACACCCCAAAGCCCTGCCACAGGCTGTAGCCAACTCATTTATTGAGTGGATCAATGCGAGGGGTTATGAGCTTGTCATCACACACCCCAAAGGCTACGAACTTGCCGATGAATTTATAGGAAATGCGAGGATAGAATATGATCAGGACAAGGCATTCGAAGGTGCAGACTTCATTTATGCCAAAAACTGGTCTGCATACAGGGACCCCAATTACGGAAAGGTATTGCATATGGATCACTCCTGGTGTGTAGACAGCAGGAAAATGGCACTTACAAACGATGCCTATTTCATGCATTGCCTTCCGGTAAGGCGCAATATGATAGTGACCGACGATGTGATTGAATCCCCTAACTCCATAGTCATCCCGCAAGCCGCGAACAGAGTAGTTTCCGCACAGGTAATAATTAAAGAACTTCTTCTCGGAATAAAATGAAAACCCTTCAAGTCATAAAGATAGGGGGCAACGTGGTCGATGACCCCGCTACCCTCGAACGTTTCCTTTATGATTTCAATAAAATAAAAGGAGCTAAATTGCTCATTCACGGAGGCGGAGTGATGGCCACCCAGATGGCGGAAAGACTCGGCATTGAGACTCGTATGCACAAAGGACGTCGCATCACAGATTTAGAAACGCTCAAGACAGTTACTATGGTCTATGCCGGATGGATTAACAAATCCATAGTCGCCGCCCTGCAAAGCAGAGGCTGCAATGCAATCGGCCTTTCCGGTGCTGATTGCAACATCGTGCCCGCTACAAGACGTTCACCGGAGCCGGTAGATTTCGGATATGTGGGGGATGTAGATCCCTCGAAGATTGGCAGCGAAGAGATTTCAGCCCTGCTTGAGAGAGAAATCTGCCCTGTTTTCTGTGCCATTACGCACGACGGGAAGGGTTCGCTCCTCAACACCAATGCAGACACAATGGCATCAAGTATTGCCATAGCGATGGCCGTCAGATATGATGTTCGTCTGGTATTCTGTCTCGAAAAGGATGGAGTACTTCTGAATAAGGATGATGCATCCTCCATTGTTCCAAAGATAACAGAGAAGCATTTTGCCCAACTGCTTGAAGAGGGAATCATTGAAGGAGGAATGATTCCCAAACTTGAAAATGCATTTGCAGCCATAGACAACGGAGTAACTGAAGTGGTCATAAAACATGCACGCAATCTTGACAATGATAGGGGTACAACCCTCGTAAAATAAAATATAATGGAGAGTATCGGCAGATATTGCGAAGAGGCGCTTTTATTCCTCGAAAAAATAACTACGATTCCTTCGCTCTCATTCGAAGAGACGCGCAGAGCTGAGTTTATCGTACAATATCTAATGGAGAGATCTCTCGAACCCGAACTTGTAGGCAACAACATCATAGTACGCCTTCCCGATTCTTCCGACAACCGTCCCGTGCTGATGCTAAACAGTCATATTGACACCATTAAACCCTCCGAACTCTACACTTTCGATCCCTTCAATCCCCCTCTGGAGAATGAGCGGATACTCGGAGTCGGAAGCAATGATGCAGGGGGCAGCGTCACCTCTCTGCTCCATACATTTCTCTATTTTGCGGAGCACAAAGAGCATCTGAAATCCCTAAAAGTGGAGCCGATATTGGTACTCACCGCTGAAGAAGAGCGCTCCGGCCCTGACGGTATGCACAGGATAAGCGCTGAGATGCCGGATCTTGCGGATATGGCGATTGTAGGCGAGCCTACAGGTATGCGCGCAGCTGTAGCTGAAAGGGGATTGCTGGTGATAGATGCTACTGCAAAAGGAGTAAGCGGCCATGCAGCTTGCAATGATGGCGAAAACGCAATCCTCATCGCCCTCGATGACATTTCAATCCTCAGGAACTTTGTCTTTGAGAAAATTTCCCCCACTATGGGAACCACCAATCTAAATGTAACCCAAATCAATGCCGGCACAGCACACAATGTAATTCCGGACGAATGTTCTTTTGTGGTGGACATCAGACCGACTGATGCATATACCAATCCGGAAATAATGGAAATCCTTCAAAAAAGCCTCCGGAGTACTCTTAAAGCACGCAATCTCACCAACCGCTCATCCGCCACACCAATTGGTCATCCGCTTCTGGACGCAGCTGAGAGATGCTCTTTAGAAAAATTCATCTCCCTCACCACTTCAGATTGGATGCGACTAAAAATCCCGGCAATAAAAATGGGACCCGGGGAGTCTTCACGTTCACACAAAGCAGACGAATATATCCTCAAAGAGGAAATATGTCATGCCATACCCACATACATAAAATTCATAACCAATCTGAAATGAGCACTCTTTGGAACAAAGGCACATCCGCCACAGAAATTGTTGAAAAATTTACAGTAGGTAACGACAATATCCTCGACCTTCGTCTCGCAAAATATGACGTAATTGGCTCCAAAACCCACGTTGCGATGCTTGTTTCCATCGGACTTTTTGAAAAAGAGGAAGAGGCCATACTCACTCGGGAGCTGGACAAAATCCTCACTGAAATAGAAAAAGGCCGATTTGTCATCGAAGAGGGAGTTGAAGATATCCACTCGCAGGTGGAACTGATACTTACCCGCAGAGTTGGAGATATCGGCAAGAAAATCCATTCCGGACGCTCCCGCAACGACCAGGTGCTTGTGGACCTCAAACTCTATTTCAAGGATGAGGCACTCCTGATCAGGGATGAAATTCGTAGCCTTTTTGACACGCTTATCAAACTGAGTACAAAATATTCCAATGTGTTGCTCCCCGGCTACACGCACGGGCAGATTGCTATGCCATCATCTTTCGGAATGTGGCTCGGTGCTTATGCAGAAACACTTGTGGATGATATGACAATGGTAGCTGCCGCATACAGAATAACAGACCAGAACCCTCTAGGCTCAGCAGCCGGATATGGCTCTTCATTCCCTCTTGATAGGGAACAGACCACCCGTCTGCTCGGATTTAGAACATTACATTTCAACTCCATCGCGGCACAGATGGGCCGCGGCAAATGCGAAAAAGCATTCGGTTACGCCCTCGCAGCCATAGCTTCCACACTAAACAAACTTGCTTCAGACTGCTGTCAATTTATGAGCGGTAATTATGGCTTTATCTCATTTCCGGATGAACTCACTACCGGCTCGAGCATAATGCCTCACAAGAAAAACCCGGATGTATGGGAACTTATCAGAGCCAGGAGCAATCGTCTCCAGAGTGTTCCAAATGAGATTTCCCTCCTATGCACCAATATGCCTCATGGCTACCATAGGGATTTCCAGCTGCTCAAGGATATCCTCTTCCCTGCTATCGAGACTACCCACAGCATCATAAAAATGACACAATATATGCTGGAAAATATGCGGGTGAATGAGAAAATTCTGGAAGACCCCAGGTATGACTACCTCTTCACCGTGGAAGAGGTCAACAAACGAGTACTCGCGGGTGTACCCTTCAGGGATGCCTATAAAAGTGTCGGCATTGAGTTAAACAACCATACCTTTGCTGCCGAAATCTCAAAAGAATATGACAGCGTTGAAAAACTAAACCATACCCATATCGGAAGTCTTGGCAATCTCTGCAACGAGAGAATTGCCGCCAAGATGAATGATATAATGAGGGAATTTTAGTCCAGAGGATCGCCTTTGCGGTCAAACCATCTGGTCTGAATAATGGAGTAGTCGGAATCGCCTACAACTTTGATACTACAACCGTACTTCCTTGCCCATTTGTAACGAAGACTCAACAATCCTTTGGTAAGATATGCTTCGAGGATAGGGCTTGTTCGAAGTATAAACCCTTTAATCTTTTTCTCCTTTACATAGAAAGCGAGCTCTCTCTCGAGAGTTTCATCTATAAGAAGCGTCGGGCCGATCTTGCCTGTACCGTGGCAGGTAGGACATACCTCCGCCGTATTGATTTCTTTGGTAGGACGCACCCTTTGACGGGTAATCTGCATCAGCCCAAATCTGGTCAGGGGAAGTATTGTATGTTTCGCCCTATCCGAAGCCATAACCTCGGTCATATGTTTGTAGAGAAGATTCTTGTGCTCACTGCTGTCCATATCGATAAAGTCGATGACAACAATGCCTCCCATATCTCTAAGACGGATCTGGCGAGCAATCTCATCGGCAGCGTTGATGTTCACATCATAAGAGTTGTTTTCCTGCTCCTTGTTTTTGGTTCGGATGCCGCTGTTAACATCAATTACATGCAGTGCCTCGGTATGCTCAATGATAAGGTATGCACCTTGACGAAGGGAAACTATTTTGCCGAAAGCCGCTTTGATCTGCCTTGTAACCTCAAAGTAGTCAAATATGGGCTCTGAACCCTTGTAAAGTTTGACTATCTTTTCTTGCTCCGGAGCAATGAGTGAAACATAGTCGCAAACCTCTTCATAGATACTCTCGTCATTGACATAGATGTTGGAAAAGGAATCGTTAAGCAGGTCACGAAGTATGGTAGTGGTTCTGCTGTTCTCAGTAAAAAGGAGCTGTGTGGATTTTGATCTGGCTATTTTTGGCCAGGAGTCCTCCCATTTTTTTATGAGTGACCTGAGTTCCGCATCCAGAACGGCCGCTTTTTTGCCTTCTGCAGCAGTCCTGATAATGACACCATAATTGCGGGGAAGAATACTATAGACCAGGCGCTCAAGACGGCGTTTTTCGTCATTGGATTTGATTTTCTGAGAGACACTGACCTTATCGGCAAATGGCAGGAGTACCATATTGCGTCCTGCAATGGAAATTTCAGCAGTCAGCCTCGAACCCTTGGTGGAAATGGGCTCTTTGACTATCTGAACTACTATGGGTTGTCCGGGAGAGAGAAACCTCTCGATTTTACCCTCTTTTTCAAGAATCTCGTCAATCTTCACACCGGAGAAGAATGACTTGAAATTCTTGTTTAGATTGATCTGGCGCGTAAAGTAGTCGAATGCCTTGAAACTGAACCCAAGGTCGAGATAGTGGAGGAAAGCATCTTTCTCATCTCCTATATCAACAAACGCCGCATTTAGTGCAGGCAGGAGCTTCTTGACCTTGCCGAGATATACATCTCCGACATTGTAGCTTTTGCCTCCGTGCGCCTCCTTGTTGAGTTCCATCAGACGGTGATTCTCCATCAACGCAATGGAAATCTCTGTCTGCTTAACATCAATTATAAGATCTCTCTCCATCGAAAAAAACTTACTTTATAAAAGACAATAATCTGAAGCGGGCCGCAGATTGCTCGCGAAACCACTTCAGATTATATAGTCAGGCCAAAATCAGCAGCAAATTATTTCTTCTTGTGTCTGTTCTTGCGCAAACGTTTTTTACGTTTGTGCGTGGCCATTTTATGTCTCTTTCTTTTCTTACCGCTTGGCATAATAGTATCTATTTTATCAAATTATTTTGCGTTTTTTACCTTATCGACAAAAACTTTTGCGGGCTTGAATGAAGGGATTTTGTGAGCCGGAATAACAATGGTGGTGTTTTTTGAAATGTTGCGAGCGGTCTTCTCTGCACGTTCCTTTACGATGAAACTGCCAAAACCGCGAAGATAAACATTGTCGCCTTTTTCAAGTGACTCTTTAACGCTATCCATGAAGCACTCTATCACTTTCTGTACTGCGATTTTTTCAAAACCTGTAGCCTTTGCAACGTCGTTGACTATGTCTGCTTTTGTCATAACAATTTAATATTTAATGGTTCATAATTCCTAATTGGGGTTGCAAAATTAAAGTTAATTTTTTAATATTCAAAAAGTAATGTGTTTTTTTTCGTTTTTAAGTTTGGCATAATGATTGACTAATATAAGGGTGGCACCTGAAATGGTATAAAAACGGTTTATTTGAGTTTTATTACTGACATTTTGACACATGAAAGATATATTTGACAACATTTTCTCAGCAAACTCACCGGAAGTGAACATTATCCCTGTGATGAACATCGATAATATACAGAGTCTCAAAGAGAGTGAGATGCCTCCTGTCTTGCCGATATTGACACTCAGGAATGCCATTCTTTTCCCTGAGACTGTAATACCGGTTACCATAGGCAGAGAGAAATCAATCCGTCTGATTAACGAATCATACAAATCCAACCGTTTGATCGGAGTTGTCACTCAGATTGATGCAAAAGTGGAAGATCCCCAGCCTGATGAGCTGTTCGAAGTGGGAACCCTGGGCAAAATCATTAAAATCATCGAGATGCCCGACAAGACAATAACCGCTATCGTTCAGGGTCTCCGCAGATTCAAGATTGAGCAGATAAATATCACTGCACCCTATCTTATGGCGCAGGTGACCTACCTTGATGATATAGTTCCCGACAAGAACGACAACGATATGGATGCTATAACCGACAGTATCAAGGATGCTGCACTTCATATCATAAGACTCTCCCCAAACCTTCCTTCGGAGGCGGGATTCGCCATAAAGAATCTGGAAGGGTACGAGTTCCTCATCAATTTCATTGCCTCAAGCATAGATATTGACAACATCGTCGACAAAGTCGAATTGCTCCGTCTCGCATCACTCAAGGAGAGGGCACTCAAACTGCTTGAACTGCTAAACCGCCAGATTGAAATTCTAAAGATCAAGGATGACATCCAGAGGAAGGTAAAAAGCGAGATAGACCAGCAGCAGAGAGAGTACTATCTGAGCAACCAGCTCAAGACCATTCAAGAAGAGCTGGGCATCGGTTCCGATCAGCATGACTTTTCCCAGTTGAGGGAGAAGGCGGCCAACAAAAAATGGCCTCAGTATGCTGCGGACGCATTTGAAAAAGAGCTTAAAAAACTGGAAAACACCAACCCGAGTTCACCTGACTTCAATATACAGTATTCTTATGTGGAGTTTCTGACCGACCTCCCTTGGGATGAGGGTACAGAGGATAATCTGGATATGAAAAATGCACAGAAAATCCTCGACGAGGACCATTACGGTCTTGAAAAGGTCAAGGAGAGAATCATTGAATACCTTGCCGTACTCAAGCTCAAAGGTGATATGAAATCCCCCATAATCTGCCTTCACGGGCCTCCCGGCGTGGGTAAAACCTCTCTCGGCAAATCTGTGGCACGTACCCTTGGCAGAAAATACGGAAGAATATCTCTCGGAGGACTCCATGACGAATCCGAAATCAGAGGGCACAGGAGGACATATATCGGTGCAATGCCCGGTCGAATAATCCAAACCATCAAAAGGGCCGGCAGTTGCAATCCTGTGATAGTACTGGATGAAATTGACAAGGTTGGAGACAACTTCAGAGGCGACCCCGCATCAGCACTGCTCGAAGTACTCGACCCTGAACAGAATACCGCATTCCACGACAATTATCTCGATATCGACTACGATCTCTCGAGGGTGCTTTTCATCACTACTGCTAATAACGTAACTACCATACATCCGGCGCTCCGCGACAGAATGGAGCTCATCAATGTCTCCGGCTATCTCGCACAGGAGAAGGTAGCCATTGCGGAAGGATATCTTATCCCCAAACAGATTGAAGCCCACGGCCTCAAAAAAGAGGACATGCAGCTCTCAAGAGAGGCGATAGACACTATTATAGATTGCTACACGCGTGAGTCGGGAGTAAGAGGCCTTGACAAGCAGATTGCCAAGATAGCACGTATTACTGCCAAGAAGATAGCCCTTGAAGAGGAGCTTAAGCCGGTACTCAACGGCAACGATATCAGAGATTACCTCGGATTGCCAACCAACCAGCCCGGCATACAGGAGGGTAACGAAGCTCCCGGAGTGGTTACCGGACTTGCCTGGACTGAGATGGGTGGCGACATTCTCTTTGTAGAGTGCAGCCTGAGCGAAGGTAAGGGAGTTCTCTCCACCACCGGCAATCTCGGAGATGTGATGAAAGAGTCGGCAACGATAGCACTCCAATATCTGAAGGCCCACCCCGAACTCTCGGGAGTTGACGGGAAGAGTTTCTATAAAAAGGATTTCCACATTCACGTACCTGAAGGAGCCATCCCTAAGGACGGTCCCTCGGCAGGCATCACTATGGTAACTGCAATTGCTTCTGCGCTACGCGGAAAGAGTATCCGTAGCGGCATAGCAATGACAGGTGAAATCACTCTGAGAGGCAAGGTCCTCCCCGTGGGAGGCATAAAGGAGAAAATCCTTGCGGCAAAAAGGGCCGGAGTCAAAACAATAGTCCTCTCTTATGAGAATGAGAAGGATATCAAGGAGATCAAAGAGATCTACATAGAGGGCCTCGAATTCAAATATGTGAAAACGATTGATGAGGTTGTCAATTACGTCTTTTCAGAAAAATAATTATGGATGTAAAGATTGAAAGCAGCTGGAAAGAGGCTCTGAGTGAGGAATTTAAAAAGCCCTATTTTGCCTCTCTCGTGGAGACCCTCCGTAACGAAAAGCGACAGGGACGGATAATATATCCTCCCGGACCCAAGATTTTCAATGCTTTCGATCTTACGCCCATAAATAAGGTAAAGGTTGTAATCCTTGGCCAGGACCCCTATCATGGACCAGGACAGGCTCACGGCCTCTCCTTTTCAGTGCCGCACGGAGTTCAGCCGCCCCCTTCCCTGCTCAATATTTACAAGGAGATAGAAAATGATCTGGGCATCACACTCCAAAAGGATGGCTCTCTTGAGGGATGGGCACGTCAGGGGGTTTTCCTTCTCAACGCAGTGCTTACCGTAAGAGCCTCTGAAGCTGCCTCACACGGCAACATAGGATGGATGGAGTTTACCGATGCCGTCATCCGCATCCTTTCTCAGGAACGCGAAAATATTGTTTTTCTGCTCTGGGGTAATTTTGCAAGGAGCAAAAAGGATCTGATCGACACTTCCAAACACTTTGTATTTGAAGCGGCACACCCTTCGCCTCTCGCAAGGGGAGCTTTTTTCGGATGCAGACATTTCTCCATGACAAACGAGGCACTTGTAAGCCGCGGGCTCTCCCCCATTGACTGGAGCTTGTAATAAGTTTTTGAAATCTTGTTTTTTAGATATAACTTCGCAGCGTAATTTCTGATATGAAAAATATGAGACTTGCACTTTTTCCGGGCTCTTTTGATCCATTTACGATGGGACATCTGGATGTATTGAAATCCGCACTGAAACTTTTTGACAAAGTCATCGTGGCAGTTGGATACAACAGTTCCAAAGGAGGACTCTTTTCCCCTGAAGCCAGAGTCGAGATGATAAAGAAGGCCATCGGAGATATGGAACGCGTAGAAGTAGACTCATACACCGGCCTCACTGTGGATTACTGCAGAAAAAGAGGCGCAGTATGCATCATAAGGGGTTTGAGAACCACCACCGATTTCGAACTTGAAAGCGTTATCGCCCAGGCCAACCGCAAAATGGCACCGGAGATTTCCAGCATCTTCATCCCTGCCGGACACGAATATTCATTTATCTCCTCGACAGTAGTCAGAGACGTTCTCATGAACGGCGGAGATGCCAAATGTTTTTTGCCGCCCGGCATTGACATCAACGATTACATTCACAAATAGTATTCTATACAGGTATGAAACTAAGGGTATTATCTTTGGTTTTCGTCCTGGTCATCGGAATCTTTTCCACATCGGGCCAGAACACGGCCAAACTCCACAAAGGCATCGAAGAATACTTCGATAGTCTGATCTATTATCCCACCGACACCATAACATCCAGGATTGATCGCCTGATAACCGCCCTTCCGGACAAAAAAGAGCAGGCTAAAGTTGCCGGAGCTGCATTTGACTATTTTTATGGTTCTCCGGTGATGGGGATGGAGGCGGTTTCACTCCACATTGCAGACAACTGGTTTCTCAATGGAAAACTCGAATGGGCCAACCCTGAAAGTTGGCATCTGCTCTATACTTTTGCGGAATTCAACCGATCGTCAATGATCGGATGTGATGCTCCTGAGCTCATTCTCGAGAGCATTGATGGCTATATGATGAACATACTCAAAGGTGACTGCCAGTGGAAGATACTCTATTTCTACGATGACAAATGCGCTACCTGCAAGGAAGAAACTCCACAACTGGCCAGATTTGCGAAAGAGTATTCCGGCCCGAGAGTTACCATATTTGCAGTCTACACACAGGATAACCGCGAAGAATGGGAAGAGTATGTGAAGCTGATTTTCGGGGATATTGCCAATCCTTATGTCACTATTCTTCATCTATGGGATCCCGAAGTAAGCAGTTCGTATCACATGAAATATGGAGTGCTGACAACTCCATCAATGTTTCTCATCGACAGATTCAATATCATAACCGGCCGCAAACTCAACTGTGAAGCGCTGTGCCGTCTTCTGGATGTCAAATTGAATGAGAGCAATGAGTTCAGGAAACTCTTCAACAATATATTCTCATCAATGGAGCCTGTAGATAAAGATGTAATAGACCAGGTTGCGGAAACTTTTTTCCGAAGGACGGAATCGGATTCGACGCTTTATCGCGAAACATTTCACGAACTCTATTCTTTCTTAAAAAACACCCCCGGGGCGGCTTTCCAGCAGGGAGCTCTTGACATCGGGCATAACTACATACTCGAAAAAAAGGAATACTGGCCTATGGAGTATCTGAACAACATTTCCCGCGACATCAGACTCTCATCCACCAATCTCCCCGGAGAAAAGGCTTCCGATCTTTTCCTCACAGATAGTAAAGGACGAGAACGCCGACTGCTTAAAGGCTGCTCAAGATACACAATCCTTTGGTTTTATCTGATTTCTTGTGAAGAATGTCATAAAGAAGCGCTTGCTCTGGCTGAAAAAGAAAAATATCTCAGAAAAAAAGGAGTTAAGGTAAAATCCGTTTATGTAGGTGGGGATGAGGAATCCTGGCGTGATTTTCAGAAGAGAAACCCGAAAAAATGGGTATATTTGTGGAATAAAACCGGGGAATCCGGACTTGATTCACTTTATGATGTTCGTACGGTACCGCAGATTTACCTGCTTGACAGAAAAAAACGCGTTATAGGCAGAGAACTGGGAGCGGAACATCTTTTCGAATTATTGGACACATTATGATTGCAGGCAAGTACAAAGAGTTTTATGACAGGCTCAAAAACTTCATTCCTGAGAAGAGGATGCTCCACGATGCCCTCAGTACATTGGCATTCGGAACGGATGCTTCATTTTACAGACTAATTCCCAAACTGGTAATCAAGGCAAACAGCGAGGATGAAATAGCTGCCATACTCACCAATGCCAACGACATGGGACTTGCGGTAACATTTAGGGCCGCAGGCACTTCACTCTCCGGACAGGCCATCAGCGACTCTATCCTCGTCGTAGCATCCCACGGATGGAAAGAGCATAAAATCCTCGATCACGGACTTAAAATACGCCTCCAACCAGGTATCAGGGGCTCCATCGCCAACCGCTACCTTGCACCTTACGGACGTAAAATAGGTCCCGACCCCGCATCCATAGATGCCGCAATGATAGGTGGCATCGCAGCCAACAATGCCAGCGGAATGTGCTGCGGCACATCGGAAAACTCCTACAAAACCCTGGCTGACATCCGCATCATACTCCCCGACGGCACTCTCCTCGACACCGCCGACGAAGCTTCCGTACGTAGTTTCAAGGAGAGTCATAAGGAGTTGCTCGGATCCCTGGAAAGAATCTCCGCCGACATAGCAGCCGATAATGAGCTAAAAGAACGCATAATAAAGAAATATAAAATTAAAAACACCACCGGCTACTCGCTAAATGCCTTTACGGACTATAGTGACGGTATAGATATTCTCAAGCATCTCATAATAGGATCGGAAGGCACGCTCGCCTTCATCTCCTCCGTAACCTATAATACAGTCATTGAACACCCGAACAAAGCCCTTGCAATGGTGGTCTTCACCTCCATCAAGGATGCCTGCACTGCAGCACAGATTCTCAAGAAACAGAAGGTGTCGGCGGTCGAGCTCATTGACAGGACAGGTGTGCGCTCAGCCGACCGGACACCCGGTATTCCTGAGTACCTCAAGACTATAGGAGAAGAGAGCTGTATATTGCTGATCGAGACAAGAGCCGCATCTGCAGAGGAACTTAAGACCAATATAGAGGCGATCACCGCTTCCATAAGTCACATTGTCACCGAACTTCCCTACAGTTTCAGTACCGATGCCAAAGAGCAGGCAATGCTTTGGAAAATCCGCAAGGAGATACTTCCCACAGTAGCAGGATTGAGAAAATCCGGCACCACAGCCATCATTGAGGATGTCTGCTTCCCTATCGACAAACTGGCTGAAGCCACAATGCAACTGAGGCAGATTTTTGAACGGAATGGCTATGCTGATGCCGTTATATTCGGGCACGCTCTGGAGGGCAATCTACACTTCATGTTCAATCAGGATTTTTCCTCAGAAAAGGAAGTAGACAAATACCGCATTTTCATGGAAGATATTGCCAATATGGTAGTTTCCAAATATGACGGCTCACTCAAGGCAGAACATGGTACCGGACGCAATATGGCTCCTTTTGTGGAGCTGGAGTGGGGACGCGAGGCCTACAGACTTATGAAGGAGATTAAGGATATATTTGATCCCAAAGGTATCCTCAATCCCGGAGTAATAATTAATGCCGATCCCAAAGCACATATCAGCAACCTCAAGCCTATCCCCTCTACACGACCCGTCGTTGACAAATGTATGGAGTGCGGATTCTGTGAAGACCACTGTGTAGCAGAAGGACTCACACTTTCGCCCCGCCAGAGGATTACCGTATTTCGCGAACTTGAACGTCTGAAGTGCACCGGAGAGGAGCCTCACCGTGCCGCCGAAATAGCAAAACTCTACCGCTATGCAGGAGAACGAACCTGCGCTACCGACTCTCTTTGCTACCTACATTGCCCTGTAAAAGCCGATACCGGCAAACTCATCAAAGAGATAAGACACGAAAGCCATTCACCCAAAGGTGAAAAGAGGGCTCTAAAGATAGCAGGATATATGGGTAGCATCACAGCCTTTATGCGCTGCGGACTCAAATTGCTCCATGGTTTGCGACTTATATTAGGTAAAAAACTTTTCGGCTCCATTGCAAGAGGACTTAGAACTGTCACATTCAAACTGATTCCATTATGGAATGAACATATGCCTACAGGTGCAAACAAGATCAAAAAGCGTACATTCCCCGAGAAAGAGCTCAAAGTGGTCTATTTCCCCTCCTGCATCACCAGAAGTATGGGCACATCGAAGAGTTACAGCAAGGAAAAAGAGATCACCCGCATGACTGAAGCCTTGCTTACCGCTGCCGGATACCAGATCATCTATCCCGAAAATATGGATAAACTCTGCTGTGGAATGCTCTTCTCCAGCAAAGGCTATGTGGAAGCGGGCAAAAAGGCCTCCGATGAACTTAAAGCTGCCCTTCTTAAAGCTTCCGGTAATGGAAAATATCCGGTTCTGTGTGATATGAGCCCCTGTCTTTACACGATGCGCACCAATATGGAGGATGAACTCAAACTCTATGAACCGGCGGAATTTATAGACAAATATCTGCTTGACCGCCTTGAATTGAAGCCCGTGGATGAAAAAGTAGCGATTTTTGCAGTATGTTCCGCAAAGAATATGGAAGTGGAATCACACCTGGAGAATGTAGCGCGCAAATGCGCACGTGAGGTTGTGGTGATGGATTCCAATTGCTGCGGCTTTGCAGGTGACAGAGGATTCTTCTTTCCTGAACTTAATGAGCACGGATTGAGGGACCTCAAAAGACAAAGCGAAGGGTGCGATCACGGCTATGCTACCAGCCGCACCTGTGAAATCGGTCTTTCACGCCACAGCGGCATAGAGTTCAAATCAATCATTTACCTTGTTGCAAAGGCGGCAGGAGTGGATACAGGCAAATAAAAATTGAAGAATATGTTCAGCAGTCTCTCGGATTATGTAAAATTTCTGGAAGCCAAAGGAGAACTTATCCGCATCAAGGAGTTCGTGGATCCCGTATTGGAGATTGCTGAAGTAACCGACCGTGTCAGCAAAATGCCGGGCGGAGGAAAAGCCCTCCTCTTTGAAAATACCGGTACAAGGTATCCCGTTCTGACCAATATGATGGGCTCAGAAAAGCGTATTCTATACACTCTCGGAGCCGATTCATTCGAAGATATTCAGCAGAAATTTGAAAATATCATAAATCAGGTACTCAAAGAAAAGAGTACTCTGATGGAAAAACTAAAGATGTTTCCCCTGCTCAGAGAGGCATCACGATGGCTTCCGGTAAATCACAGGAGATCCGCTCCCTGCCAGGAGGTGGTAAAGTACAATGCAAGTTTGAGCGACCTGCCGATACTCAAGTGCTGGCCGCAGGATGGCGGCAGATTTATCACCCTTCCCCTTGTTCATACCGTCAGTCCCGTCACCGGACAGCGCAATGTCGGAATGTACAGGATGCAGGTATTTAACGACAACACCACCGGAATGCACTGGCACAAGCACAAAACCGGCGCAAAACATCTTTCAGAGTCCGGGCACAGACTTCCTGTAGCCATCTGCCTCGGAGGAGATCCCGTCTATACCTATTGCGCCACCGCTCCCCTTCCGGAAGGGATTGACGAGTATCTGCTCGCCGGATTTCTGCGGGGCAAACCGGTGGAGATGGTGGAGTGTTTTACCCAAAAAATCAAGGTCCCCGCAGATTGCGATTTTGTGATTGAGGGCTATGTACAAAAAAGTGAGCCGCTTGTCATAGAGGGGCCTTTCGGTGACCATACGGGATTCTATTCGCTTGAGGATTATTATCCGCAGTTCCACGTTACCTGCATTTCCCACCGGAAGGACGCTATATATCCTGCAACGATTGTCGGAGTTCCCCCGCAGGAGGACAGGTTTATCGCTTTAGCGACAGAGAAGATATTTTTGGCCCCTATCAAATTTGCGATTTCTCCCGAAATAGAGGACCTCTACCTGCCTGAGGAGGGTGTGGGGCACAATTTCGCTGTTGTTAAAATAAGAAAGAGTTATTATGGTCAAGCCTTCAAGGTGGCCAATGCATTGTGGGGAGCCGGTCAGATGATGTTCAATAAGTTTCTGATTGTGGTGGATGAAGATATTGACATCCGCGACCACAATGCGCTCAAGGAGACTATTTGCAAACATTATTTTCCGGAAACCGATACTTTGGTGAGTAAAGGACCTCTGGATATTCTCGACCATACTGCCCCCAGAGTTGGATTTGGCGGCAAACTTGGTATCGACGCCACTACCAAAGAGTACAGTCGCAAGGAACCTTCAGAGTTAGATCAGCTCATCAGAATCACATTTGATAAAGATGAAGAAGATAGTAGCGAGTATCGCAAATTGTGGCTACTCGGTGCCAACTGTGATGCAGAACGCGATTCTGTCATCAAAAATGGAATTCTACATCTCGATGCCACCTCCAAAAAAGGAATGAAAGGCTTTGACCGCGAATGGCCCGATATCGTCACCTCGGCCGAGGAAACCAAAGCCAGAATCGACTCCATATGGGAATCGATTAGTTCTGAGTTCTGAGTATTGAGTTGGGGATTATTCCGGGATATTATTCGTTTATCGTTTAAACACATTTCAAATAACATGAGCTACGAAAATGCAAAAATTTTCTCCGCTTCATGTTATTTAATGTTAAGTATAAAGTAGTGCGGAGTATGAGTTACGAGGTTGAGGATTGGGGATCTTCAGCGAGAGGTAGCTAACGACTAATGGCCAACAGCCATCAGCTAACGGCTCACCTCGGCCACCAAATCATATTCGTCGGCATTTAGAATTTTTACCGAAACAAAATTTCCGACGGGATTTTTTTCTTGGAATAATTTATCAATACCGGAAGCTCCGATGAGGATTTCCCCATCCACCTCGGGGGATTCATTCTTACTTCGTCCCACGTAGACTCCATCCGAGAAAGAATCCACGATAACCCACTCTCGCGAGCCGATACGCGACCTATTGTACTCTAACGAGATTGCGGACTGAAGTTCCATCAAACGCTCGTAGCGCTCCTGTTTAACTTTGCGGCTAACACTATCCTTGTAGTTGAGCGCACCGAAGGTCCCCTCCTCCTCCGAATAAACAAATGCTCCAAGACGCTCGAAACGGCTCTCGCGCACAAAGTCGAGCAAATCTTCAAATTCACGTTTACTTTCTCCCGGATGACCGACAAGCATAGTGGTACGTAGGACCACTCCGGGTACCATTCTACGCATCTTTTCAATCAAAGCGCGGGTCCGGCGACCATCAACCGAGCGCCTCATCATTTTCAGCACCTTGTCCGAAGAGTGCTGAAGCGGGATATCGATATACTTGCAGATTTTGGGATTATCCGCCATCAGACGAAGCACATCATCCGGAAAACCTGCCGGATAAGAGTAATGGAGCCGGATCCACTCTATACCGTCTATTAGGGATAATTTCTCCAAAAGGGTTGCAAGAGTGCGCTTTCGGTAGAGATCGAGCCCGTAGTAGGTAGTATCCTGAGCCACCACTATCAGCTCCTTAACCCCCATTTGCGCCAGATTACGAGCCTCTGCCAGCACTTCCTCTTCCGGTACTGAGCAATGGGGACCGCGAATCATAGGGATTGCACAATAGGAGCAGCTGCGATCACATCCTTCGGAAATTTTCAAATATGCATAGTGAGAAGGTGTAGTCAAAATCCTCTGTTGCTGTAGTTCTGAGTCGTATTTCGCCCCAAGAACAGAGAGAAGAATTTCAAAATCAGAAACTCCGAAAAATCCATCAACCTCCGGTATCATCTCCACGAGAGTCTCCATGTAGCGCTGCGAAAGGCATCCGAAAACAAATACCCTGCGGGCCAAACCCCGATTCTTCGCATCCACCGCCTTGAATATGGTCTCAATGGACTCCTCCTTGGCATCTTTTATAAAGCCGCAGGTATTGATCACGATACTGTCCAAGGGTTCTGCAGAAAGATCGGCATTCTCCGGTACCAGTGTGTAGCCCGATACGGAAAGTTGTTTCATAAGATGTTCCGAGTCCACCCTGTTTTTGGAGCAGCCCAGCGAGATGAATTGGAGTTTTTTCATTGATTACGCCTCATCGGCGGAAGTTTACTCTGAGGTGGCCTCTTCTGTTTCTGCCTCCTCCCCTTCCTCTTCAACAAAATCGAGAGAGGCAAATTGCTGGAGCAGATTATACCACTCAAGCACTTTCTTCATATGTGAAACATAGAAACGTTCCTCATCATATTCGGGAAGTACCTCTTTGAAAAATGCCTTGATCTTTTTGGGATCTTCCTTGGAGCTCATGGCAGGACCGTTATTAAGTTTTTGCGCCATGCCGGTGAATATCTCTTTGAGGGAAACATCTTCAGTTGTGGTATATACTGAAATATCCGCCATTGAGGAGACTTTGGCGGATGATCCGAATGTAGTCCTCTGTTTTGTCTCCAACGACTCTACGATCACGCCGTTTCTTGCCTGTGAAAGGTAAAGGAACAATCCACGCTGTCCCGATACCGATAAAATCTTCTTTAGATCTGTCTTTTCCATATCATTTATAAAAATCTTCTTTATCAATTCATTCCACGCTCTTTTTTGATGGTCTCATAAGCCTCCTGGACTTTCTTGAACTTCTCTTCCGCACTCTTCTGGATATCCGGACCGAGTGTGGCCACTTTATCGGGGTGATGCTTCATAGCAAGACGTTTATAGGCCTTTTTGATCTCCTCGTCAGTAGCATTTTTATCTATTTCGAGTACGGTGTATGCGGAATCTATGCTTTTTTCAAACATAGCGAGTATGGAATTGGCATTTGCAGAAGAAATGCCCATAGCTGATGCTATACTCCTTAGAACATCTATTTCAGCCTGACAAACATTACCGTCACATTGTGCCAGGGAGACCAGATAGTGGAAAAGCTGCATCCGCTGAGAGTAATTCATATACCGGCGGATTTGTCCTCCTACCTCATAGATGTTGATCTGTTTTTCCCTGAGGCCCTTGAGAATCTCCATTGCCTCGGGAACCGCCCTTTCACCGAAATTTCTACGGATAAACTCTCTTACATAGTCAAGCTCGCACTTTAGATATTTACCGTCAGCCTTGATTACTGCAGTTGAGAGTACCAGCAAACTCACGATAAAACTGTTACGCTGACCAATGTTGCGATCCTGAGCGGAGGATGGACGACTGGTGCCATAGTCACTCTTATGAGTTCCGGTGTATGGCCGCCCTCGTTTGACATCCGATTCAATAAGTTTGGAGCCCACATCCGCCATGGAGCCGATCAAAAAACCGATCAGCCCGCCAATGGGGCCAAAAAGCACCCAACCGAGAAAGCCGCCTATCCACTTACCTCCTGCCATCTCTAACTATTTGAATAATGTCCATTACTTTTGCGATAATGGAATCGCGATCATTTGTTTCTATGGAGAAATCAGCCATATTCAGGCGGCGGCAATCACTCCACTGGTTGGAAATACGCTGCAATACCTGTTCCCTTGAGACATTGTCACGTTCCATTACACGTTCAATTCTAATTTCCTCAGGAGCATGAACAACTAGAACATAGTCGATAAGCGGAAGCAATGAGGGTTTTTCAAGCAAAATTGCCGACTCCATCAATACTATATCGCTCTCTTGTACCTCTTTCCATTTGATAAAATCTGCCGCAACAGCGGGATGCACAACGGACTCCACTTTGGCAAGCATCTCCGGATCAGAAAAAATCTTTGCAGCAAAAGCGGCACGTTGTAGTACGCCATCCTTTACAACATCTCCTCCGGCTATGGTATTGATGCGTTCAAGTAGCTCTCTATCAGTGTCATAGAGCTGTTTTGTGTTGGAATCAGCGTCATACGATGGTATGTTGAGGGCATTGAAAACCTTAACGACATAAGATTTTCCGCTGCCTATACCGCCGGTACACAATATGACACTGCTGTTTTTCATCGTTCGTGTGTGATTACGGCCTCAATCATAGGGGGATCGAGAGAATATGAATAGATCTCCGCGTCACCTCTTTCTAGTCTTGGAATTACTTTAGAACTCTTCTGACTTATGAAAGCATTATAATCCAGATTAAGTGAAATATCGTCAAATATATCATCATTCTTTGCCGTGAAGGGTATTCTTGCGGTAAACTTCACTTTTGAGGGAATCAGAACTATGGAATACCTCGAAGGCAGATTATTGACATTTACACTCATCTGTCGGGAAACTTCGACATATCTGTCCACCTTGATATAATATCGGATTTCTTCACTATCTATCCGTATATCACGGACAGTTTCCAGCCCGGTTACTCCCTGAATAGACTTGTCAACATTAGTCAGATTGACGGGAAGGGTGTTGACCGAACGGATGTTGACAATATCTTCCGTATTGCCATAAATCAAAACCGAATCGGGAGAAATAACAATTTCACCCACATTGGTGTATTGCCTCTTGTAAACCACTGAAATAAGTGGGTTAACCGGGACCTTACGGTGCGACTGCTCCGGAAATGTGAAGGTAAGAGTGCCGGTCTCGACAAAGTCAACGTCAATCTCGCCTGAAAGAGCGGCCGAGAGTTTGTCCTTCAGATCATTAGCTGTGAGAACGAACCGGTCTGAGGACTCCTTAACTGGGGTGAATAATTCTGAAGGTATCTCCAATGTTATCCTGGGTACCGATCCACGTCGATTGTTGCGGATGATGTAAAAACCGGTAGCCCTTCCTCTTACAAGAAGAATTTCATCAGCCACTGCTTCGGGCTGATGTCCCGTGATATTTGTAACTGCTTTTACCTGGAAACGCAGGTAAGCAGAATAATCGTTTGAAAGGTTATGAACAAGCCAGATAAAAAAAGCGAGCAGGAGAGAGAGTATCAGCGACACCCAATCTCTCCCCTTCCGTTTTTTGAAATCTTTTTTGTCACGACCTCGCATAATCGGATAGTTACTTGGTGTCTGAAGGGTCCTTTACGAGGGATGCCTTATCAACAAATATCTTGACATCCTTATCAATTTCGATGAGGATCTTATTTTCTTTAACCTCGTCGACTATACCGTAAATACCGCCGATGGTGATCACTTTGTCGCCCCTTTTGAGATTGTTGCGGAACTGGTCGAGTTCTTTCTGCTTTTTCTTCTGTGGACGGATCATTAAGAGCCACATAACCAAAAAAATGAGGGCAAGCATAATCAACATCATGTAATTGCCTCCTATGCCTTCGGGTTTGCCCGTGGAATTTGCCTGTAAAAGGAAAAATGTAATAGTGTTCATATAAAATTGTGTTTAATTAATTATTGCTTCTGTTATCCTTAAGTCCCCTGCCTTTCTTGAGTATCTCACCTTCATTGAGTTTTTTGAGAATGATAGTGTCGAGAATACCGTTGACAAATATACGGCTGTTTGGGGTGCCAAAATATTTGGAAATTTCCACATATTCGTTGATGGTCACCTTAACGGGGATCGTCTCAAAGACCACAGCCTCCGTGATACCCATAATGATTATGGTCCTGTCAGTGGAAACCAGGCGGTCGATATCCCAGTTAACAATATTTTCGCCGATGAGTGCAGAGTATTCCTGATAGCGAAGGAAAGACTCTTCAAGCAGAGTAAGTGCATATTGGATATCCTCCTTCTTCTGTACGGGGGTTACATTCCTTTGTGTAGAACGTATAGTACCAATATTGCGTATGATCTCGTCGAGCACAAACGTGATGTCGTCCAACCAGTAGATGGAGCGTTCCTCTATGATTCCTGCCAGTTCCTCATTGTCTTCGAATTCATTGGAAAAAATATCCACAAAAAGATCGCAATCGCGCTCAAAAGAGTTCTCGGGCGCAGCCATATACTCCTTGTAATAATCGCTTGCGGATATGGACCTGAAAATTCTCTTGACTACATAGTCATAATCGGTCCAAACAAGACCACGCTTACGACAAAACTTAGCCATCTCTTCGTCCTGTGAGAGCAACTGCACAAATGAGTTATTCACAAACCTATAGTTGGGATTCACCTCCTCCTGTGTGGCCTTGAATTTTCTCTTACCCGCTTCTATCCTCTCCCTGGCAACATTTACGAGAGACTTGCATATACTTAGCAGAAACCAGTAGAGTTCCTGAGTCTTATCACAGGAAAACCGCAATTCTTTCTTCATATTGTCGAGAGAGGGAGACTCCTGGGCCATATTCGAAAAAAGAACTTTAAACGCTTTTACACGGAGCAATCTTCTGGTCAGCATTCTTATATTTCTTAAATATTTTGCAAATATAACCTTTACTATCAAAATAAAAATTTATCTTTGTGAAAGAATTTTAAAAAAATTGATATGTACTACGAAGATTATGACAATGCAGGACAGAAGGAGCGCTCTGGCGACGATGTTTATTCCAAGCCCGTAAGAGCCGGTAAAAGGACATATTTCTTTGATGTCAAGACCACAAAAGGTAACGACTACTATCTTACTATCACTGAAAGCAAAAGAAGGGTAGAAAAAGACGGAAGGTTTGTATACGACAAACACAAGATTTTCCTCTACAAAGAAGACTTCGAAAAATTCTCAGAAGGCCTTCAAGAAGTTGTTGATTTTATCAAAACGAAATGCCCCGTCATCGAGACACAACGTGATGAAGGCGACGACGAACCCGTTAAAGAACAACCTTCCGCCTCTTTCACTGATGTGAATTTCGACGAATTATAATTATTTCGACCCATACTATTCAAGCCGGTATAAGTACCGGCTTGTTTTTTTGATAATAGTTCATTATTTTTGGAACTCAATAATACAGGATGAACAAACTCGCCAAATATATCATCATAGGAGTGACTATTGCATTGGTCGGATTTCTCGTATGGTTTTTTAGCGAGATAGTTTGGTATCTGCTGATTTCCGCCGTTATATTCCTCATAGGAAAGCCCCTTACGACAGCGCTTACCTCCTTTTCCATCAAAAAATTCCGCATTCCGAACTGGCTCGCTTCGGCAATCACTCTGCTTGCCATTTTCTCAGCGGTAGGACTTGTGATTTTCTTACTTACTCCTATTTTTGTAAGAATTATCAGTAACATAGGCCAGGTGGACTTTGATAGAGTGCTTGCCAATATCTCCGAACCCTTTACGAGGCTCAATTACCGGTTGACCACTCTGTTCCCCTCACTTGGAGAGGATTTTCGCATGGAGGTCTATATTCTTCAACAGATAAAGGAGAGTACCAGTATCTCCTTCTTTACCCGTGCTTTCTCCTCTATCGCCTCAACTACTGTCGATCTGGCCATCGGTATTTTCTCGGTTGTCTTCATCTCCTTCTTTTCCCTACAGGAGCGCAACCTTGTCGGAAATATTCTGAATGCACTTGTTCCGGATAAGTATGAAGCCAATATGAGACGTGCACTTTCATCTGCAGAGCACCTTCTGAGACGCTATTTCGCAGGTATTTTCATAGAATCGATTCTGATTACGATTCTAAATACTTTAGGCCTCTACTTCATTGCCGGACTTGACTTCGAACTTTCGGTTATGGTGGCATTTGTCTCGGGAGTACTCAATGTAATCCCTTATGTCGGTCCCCTCACCGGCGAGCTTACGGGAGTGCTGGTAGGAATTGTAACTCACTACAATATGCCCGACGCAGGTCCCGTACTGCCATTCCTGCTGCTGATATTTGGAGTAATGCTAACAACTCAACTGATTGACAATTACCTTTTCCAGCCCTATATCTATTCGAGCAGCGTCAAGGCTCACCCGCTTGAGATTTTCATAGTGATACTTATTGCCGGATATGTGGGCGGAGTAATCGGTATGCTGGTCGCAATCCCTGCCTACACCGTAATAAGAGTCTTTGCAGGAGAGTTCCTCTCCCACTTCAAAATAGTCCAACGACTAACCAGCAGTATAAAGGGGGAGGAAAAATGATTGCCTCGGAGGAGGAAATTTCTTCCAATGATAAAGGAAAGTAATTAATAAAAAAGTAGAGGTTCGAGTCCTCCCAGATAAAATGCAAAAGGAAGCACTTTTAGCGCTTCCTTTGTTTTTTGTAGCGGAGGGAGGACTCGGGTGCTGATGCACCCAAAGGGCTATAATCACCCCGTCTTACTGCGTATGACACCCCTCAAGGGGATGGCGCCTGACGGCGATGGAGGTTCGAGTCCTCCCAGATAAAATGCAAAAGGAAGCACTTTTAGCGCTTCCTTTGTTTTTAGTAGCGGAGGGAGGACTCGAACCTCCGACCTCCGGGTTATGAGCCCGACGAGCTACCAACTGCTCTACTCCGCGGTGTAATGGGCAACAAAGATAAGCATTTTTATTCAAATATGCAAATATTATAAAAAACATAGGGAGTAGCTCTTCATTGAACTACCCCCTAATAGTCTAAATCAATCGAGAAAGTAAACTAATATTGAATTACTCACTCTAATGTGCTTTATTCATACTGTACAAACGCACTGCCGTCATACTTTATAACTTTGATAGCACCGGCACCCGATTGTAGGTTGAAGGTATTGCTACCTACCGGAATATTTATAGTCCCCAGATAAGCATCAGCGCTATTATAGGTTGCAAGCACAATACCATATCCGGTTCCACCTGAGCCGTCCGGATTGAAGGTCTGTGTTGTAACTGCAGATGACAATGTTGTATTTTTCACAGTGATATTTGTTTTCTGTACAACAATGGCGGATCCCTCAGTACTATGGATTTTACCTCCTTCAACAGTCAGAGTGTTATATGAGGCTGCTGCATTATTATTAAGAAATATACCGGCATTTTTGCCTGAAATATTCGTGTTGAGCAATTTAATGGTTGAACCATTAATTTTTTCATGATAAATGCCATAATTCTGGTGGTTGATTGTAGAATTTTCAATCTCCACATTATTTTCGGTAAATAGTACAATACCGATACCACCGGAATTAATTGTAGAGTTTTTAATTTTGATTGTATGATTTTTGGAATTCATATCAAAATTATGTCCTGCATCAACACCACACCTAATAGCAGGGCCATCTGTGCTAGTAAAATTAATTCCGTCAAGGGTTAGACTAGAATTTTGGGAACAAAAATTTAATGCTTCAGTAAAAATTATATTGCCGGAATGGAAAGTAAAGTCGGCAGAGAAAAAATCGATACCAAGTAGTCTCAATGTTTTTCCATTTAAATCTATATCACATTTTCCGGTAGCACTCAATATAACATCCCTATTTATGTCAGCTCCTAACACAATCTTAGATGCTCGGCGGGATATTTCTGAAGCAAACTCATTTGATGTAGTAACAGGTTCAGTTTCCTTAACACTATAGACTTCTTTACCGCCAGAAGTTCCGCTAACATAGGAATGGTAACCGTCAATCACGAAATTCGTTCCTGGTCCCTCTGCAGGACAGTCAGCGGGATTGAAACCGACAAAGCTGCCACCTGAAATCAGGGCTTTGGCTGTTCCGTTTTGGTAATTTTCATCACGGCAGTTAATAACGTATCCATAAGGATCCGGAAGGGGGGCTTGCTGTTTAATACTGAATTTTCCACCTTTGATCTCAGCAGTTCCTTCGCGAACATAGACGGCATGTACATTACCCTGATAGGTGCCGCTTTCAACAATCAGGTGTCCGCCTTCACGAACATCTATTGCATAGCAGTCGCCATCATACCCTTCAACGGTTCCGGCATTAGTTCCGGATCCATCTTTTATAGTCATTTTTCCTCTAACGGAGAATAGTGACCAGGTCTTGACGCCTGGAGAGTCGTCCCAAATTGGACAAGTGCCCGGGTTACTTACTGAGTAGCCATTAAGATCGAGTGTGAATTCTTTTCCGGCAGGAATTTCAATCTGCTCATCAATCCCCGTATCGGAAGTCAAGGTATAACTTTCTCCGTTATAAGCCGCGGCAGCAAGTTTACTGAGAAAGTACTTCACAACACGGGAAGCCACATATTGGTTGCCTTTTTTATCAGTAAGCGTTACTCTCAGCAGTGCCTCAAAACCACCTGACTCGATCATTTGTTTGATGGTGATTGTCGTACTGTTGCACACCCCATTATTGAAGACAGGTTCTGCAATTATTAAATTGGGATTTGCACATGGGACAATACCTGTTTCCATTCCCCAGGGGCCGCCTTCTGGAATAAATTCGGCAACCAGAGAATTGTAGTTCCCGGAAGTCAAACCGGTAAAATTGATCGTTAATACGTCACCGAAGTTCATTGCAACGGGAAGTGCACCATCAGCGAAAGCAATGGTGATCCCGCTCACACGCGGTACCGCAAGTACAATATAGGCACCTGTGTGATCTCTTGACATAAGCGTAAAAGTGACAACATCTGCGGTATATGTAACATTCTTGAATAAAGCGGTACCTTTAGGACCCGGGGCCCCCGTAGCTCCCCTTTCGCCGGGGTCACCTTTGTTACCCTGGACTCCTTTATCGCCCTGGTCACCTTTGTCACCTTTGTCACCCTTATCACCTTTCTCACCTTTCTCGCCGGTAGCAGTTATGAAATCGCCATTGGCGTCTTTCATTTCATTCCAGGTCTGACCATTATCTATGGAAATTTCCCACACATTGGTCGTATGGTTGATTCTAAGTTTAGGAGTAATGGCGTCGGCTCCATCATTACCGTCCTCTCCAGGTTCACCCTGCGGTCCGGTAACAGGCATTTTTTTACCGTTGTCGTCGGTTAGGAATTCGCCGTCGACCGTCCAGTAATAGATACCATCATCACCTTTGGCCACACCCATTAGGGGAGTAGCTCCGTCAACACCATCAGAGCCATCTTTACCGTCCTTTCCATCTTTGCCATCTTTTCCCTCATTTCCATGTTTGATAATGATGGACTCTCCGGTTTGGAAAGTAATTTTGTAACCTATCTCTTTACCTGCTGCGTCTTTGAGAGATTCTATTTTCGTAATGAAATTTTTGGTTTCAAGCGAAGTCACAACGGTTTTCAGAGATTCTATATTTACGTTGACGGAGGTTTTCCACTCTTCAAGCGTCGTCAAACGATTTTCCAAGCTTGAGATATTGCCCCGCAATTCCGTATCATCATACTTACATGAAGATGATTTGATTGCAAAGAAACAGATGCATAAGAACAAGATCTTCAGCCCGGTAATTATATTTTTATTATACTTTTTCATATTATTCAAAATATTTAACCAAATGCATTAATTAAGGGATCTTCATAATTGAGTAACTCCCTCCGATTGTACATTATTGGACAACAATAAGACCGGCGCCGTCGTACTTTACTATTTTAGGAGCAGCAGCACCTGCTGCAAGGTTAATGGTATTGGTTTCGAAACTGGTAGTTCCTTCATACGCAGTGCCTACGGTATACCCTGCGAGTACGATGCCGTATCCGACTCCATTCGAACCTCCCGCATTGACGGAATAACTCTGTGGGGTGGCATCGGAAGACAAGGTAGCGTTCTTTACCGTAATGTTTGTCTTCTTCACTTCAATGGCAGATTCATCGGTACTGTGAATATTTCCTCCGTCAACAAACAATGTATTCGTTAATCCCGTGGCCTGATTGGAAAGATAGATTCCGGAATATTTGCCGGTAATATCCGTGTTGGTCAACTTAATATTCGAGCCGGTATAATTACCACTCTGCGTGATACCAAACCAATTGTGAGTGATTTTGGAGTTCTCAACTATTAAAACATTTTTGTTAAACAGTATAATACCGGTTGCAGGTGAATTTATGGTAGAGTTTTTTATGGTAATGGTATTATTTTTATAGTTGGGGTTATTGTTTTCGCCACAACGGATAGCTACGTCATTATTGCTATTAAGATCCACTCCATCAAAGGTCACAGTAGAGTTGGAGCACTTCATGCCAATATCTTTGTTGAGATCCAAATCACCATTTTTGAACGTAATGTCAGAACCGTCATTCGGAATTGTAATTCCTTCAGCCGTCAATTTCTTTTGATTCAGATCGAGTGTGAATTTCTTTCCGGCAGGAGTATCTAGAGCCAGATAATCATACAACGTAAGATCTTCAGTCAATTTATAAGTTCCTCCATTATAAGCCGCCGCTTCAACAGCTTCCGTAAAGCACTTAACAACACGGAAAGCGGTATATTGTTTACCTTTCTCATCGATAAGAGTTACTCTCAACATTGCCTCTTCTCCAGAGATCTCGGCCAACACCATGTTGAAGGATATCGTAGTACTTTCGCAGTTACCATTTGTAAATACCGGTTTTGCAATTGTTAAAAAGGGATTTGCACGTGTCACAATGTCTGTATTAGATATACCGCTCTCATTTTTAAGTTCTGCAACCAAAGAATTGAAGGTTTGGGGAGTCAAGCCGGTAAAATTGAGCGTCAATACGCTACCAGGACCTATTGCAATAAGATCGTTACCATCTGCGAATGCTATGGAAATCCCGCTAACACGTGGTACGATAAGAACAATGTTCGCTCCGGTATTATCTTTTGCCATGAGCGTAAAATAGACATAATCTGCAGTGTAAGTGACACTCTTGAACATCGAGTCGCCTCTCTCACCACTGGGGCCTGTTGCTCCGACAGCTCCGGGATCACCTTTTTCGCCATCTTTGCCTTTTTCGCCCGGATCGCCTTTGTCGCCTTTGTCGCCTTTATCGCCTTTGTCACCTTTATCTCCGGTGGCAGTGATAAATTCACCATTGGAGTCTTTCATTTCATTCCACGTTTGACCATTGTCAATTGATATTTCCCAAACATTGGTCGTGTGGTTGATTCTCAATTTCGGAGCAATGGCATTGGCTCCGTCCTTGCCATCCTCTCCAGGTTCACCTTTAGGACCGGTAACGGGCATCTTTTTACCATTATTGTCAGTTAGGAATTCTCCGTTCACTGTCCAGTAATAGATCCCGTCAGTATGCTTGGCAACACCGATTACCGGTGTTACTCCATCCACGCCATTGGAACCATCTTTACCGTCACTTCCGTCTTCACCGTCAGTCCCGTCAATTCCATGTTTGATGGTAATGGTCTCTCCATTCTGGAAAGTAATTTTGTAACCTATCTCCTTACCTTCCGCGTCTTTGACAGGTTCAACTTTCGTAATGAAGTTTTTGGTCTCAAGGGAGTTTACAACGGTTTTCAACGATGCGATGCTCGTATTGACAGTAGTTTTCCATTCCTCAAGAGTAGTCACACGATTTTCGATGACCTGGATGTTGTGTCTCAGTTCTGCATCATCATACTTGCAAGAAGAGGATTTAATTGCAAAGAAGCAGAGAGATAAGAACAGAATTCTTAATACAAGCTTAATGCTTTTCTTGTGCTTTTTCATATCAAAATAATTTCAGTTGTTTAAAATTTCATCAAAGTTACCAAGCTGATTTGAAAGAAAAAATTCAAGAGGTAGTCTATTTCGTGTTTTTACAAAATAGACTACCTAATTAAACCAATTTACCTGAAAAAAATGCACTTTCCGAGAATATTCTAGTCAGAAAGTTAGAAATGGATTGGACGAAATGCCCAATTTTTATTATTTGAACTTCTCTACAAGTTCCGAAATATTGACAAGTTGCTGCTCACCGCTGGCAAGATTTTTCAGAGTAACTGCATTCTCGGCAACTTCATTGGCACCCACAATTGCCAAGTAAGGTATTCCCTTTTTGTCAGCGTACTCAAACTGTTTGCGGAGCCTTGTGTTTTCGGGATAGATCTCGCAGGCGATTCCCATACGGCGTAGTGACACAGCCAACGGTACACAGAAAGCTGCCTCACTCTCTCCCATATTGGAGAAAAGAACCACTGAAGCTGAAGCTACGTCCGCAGGAAAAAGATCGAGTCCCTTGAGTACATCGTAAATGCGGTCTGCACCGAAGGAGATACCTACACCCGACATATTGGGAAGTCCGAAAATACCTGTAAGGTCATCGTAGCGGCCGCCGCCGCATATGCTGCCTATTTCAAAATCGAGTCCTTTTACCTCAAAAATAGCACCTGTATAATAGTTGAGACCGCGTGCAAGCGAAAGATCCAGCTCCACATTTGTGCCGATACCTGCACCCTCAATCAAACCGAACAGGGTGCGAATCTCCTCCACTCCCTTCATACCTATCTCTGAAGAGGCGAGTATCTGCGCTATGCGTTCAACCTTTTCACTATTCGTTCCCTCGAGCAGCAGCACCGGCTTTATCACAGCAATTGCCTCACGATCAAGTCCGCGCTCAAGGAGTTCCTCCTCAACCGATTCAAGACCGATTTTGTCAATCTTGTCGATGGCCACGGTGATATCTATCAATTTGTCCGGATGCCCACAAATATGTGCAAGACCGGATAGAATCTTGCGGTTGTTGATCTTAATACAAACATTGACTTTCAGGCGATCGAAAACCATCTCCACTATCTGAACAAGTTCCAGTTCATTGAGCAGCGAATCGCTGCCGATGACATCCACGTCACACTGGTAGAACTCGCGATACCTCCCCTTCTGCGGTCTGTCCGCTCTCCACACAGGTTGGATCTGGTACCTCTTGAAGGGGAATGTCAGCTCATTCTGATGCTGCACCACATACCTTGCAAAAGGCACTGTGAGATCATAGCGGAGCCCTTTTTCGCATACTTTCAGTGCAATTGCATTGCTGCTCAAATCCTCACTGAAGTTGATTCCGGAGAATGCATCACCGGAGTTGAGGACCTTGAAAAGCAGTTTGTCTCCCTCCTCACCATATTTGCCGAGGAGCGTAGAGAGATTCTCCATTGCAGGAGTTTCAATACACTGGTATCCGTAATGTTTGAAAACATCTTTGATGGTATCGAAAATATAATCTCTTCCGACCATTTCGGAGGGACCGAAGTCGCGTGTTCCTTTGGGTATCGATGGTTTCATATCGGGTTATTTTTTCAAATATTCATCTATTGCTGCAGCAGCCTTTCGTCCTGCGCCCATAGCCAAAATTACGGTGGCAGCTCCTGTAACGGCATCGCCACCGGCAAAAACTCCGGTGCGCGATGTTGAACCGAGATCATCGGCTACGATACAGCCGTAGCGGTCAGTGTCAAGACCTGCAGTAGTATTCGCAATCAGGGGATTCGGAGATGTGCCGAGTGCCATGATCACTACATCGGTTTCAATATCAAATTCAGAACCTGCAATGGGTACCGGACGTCTTCTACCACTTTCATCGGGCTCTCCAAGCTCCATTTGTATGCATTTGAGGCCTGTAACCCAGCCTTTTTCATTGCCGAGTATCTCGACCGGATTTGTGAGCATCCTGAAGTCGATGCCCTCCTCTTTTGCGTGATGCACCTCCTCCACACGTGCGGGGAGCTCCTTTTCCGTACGGCGATAGACAATAGTGGTATCGGCACCCAGTCTAAGTGCGGTTCGTGCAGCATCCATAGCCACATTACCTCCACCCACAACGGCCACTTTCGTACCCGTATAAATGGGTGTGTCTGTCTCACCTGAATAGGCGCCCATGAGATTGCTGCGAGTTAAGAATTCATTTGCCGAGAAAACTCCGTTCAAATTCTCCCCCGGAATACCCATGAATTTGGGAAGCCCTGCTCCGGAACCTATAAATACAGCTTTAAAATTTTCTTTATCGAAAAGTTCGTCAATGGTGATCGTACGGCCTACAACCACATTGGTCTCTATTTTTACACCAAGTGCGCGAACATTGTCGATTTCTGCTTCAACGACCTCTTCTTTGGGAAGCCTGAACTCTGGAATGCCGTATTGTAGCACACCGCCTGCTTTATGCAGAACCTCGAAAATAGTCACTTCATATCCGAGTTTAGCGAGGTCGCTCGCACAGGCAAGACCTGCGGGGCCGCTGCCCACAATAGCCACCTTGATACCATTTGAAGGGGCTTTTTCGGTACACTTGATGCCATTTTTACGGCTCCAGTCAGCCACAAAGCGCTCAAGTTTGCCTATTGCTACCGGTTCGCCCTTTATTCCGAGGATGCAAACGCCTTCGCACTGGCTCTCTTGGGGACAAACGCGCCCGCAAACTGCGGGAAGGGAACTATCTTCTGCTATTATATGGGCCGCTTCAACATAATTGCCGAGTTTGACCTGCTCGATAAATTGTGGAATCTTGATGGAAACCGGGCACTGAGTTACACATTTTGGGTTTTTGCAATTTATGCAGCGTGATGCCTCTGCCTGAGCCTCTTCAGCATTATATCCATAACAAACCTCATCAAAGTTTGTTGCCCTCACTTTGGGGTCTTGTTCCCTAACGGGTACTCTTGTCATTTTCGCTTTCATACTCTCTTCTATTATTCGTGCAACCCAATTTTACATTTATGATCGGCCTCAATCTCAAACTCCCTGTACATTGACTGACGGCGCATCGCCTCGTCAAAATCTACCTGATAGGCATCAAATTCGGGGCCTTCTACACAGGCAAAGCGTGTTTTGCCTCCGACAGTCACACGGCAGGCGCCGCACATCCCGGTACCATCCACCATAATGGTGTTGAGACTTACGGTAAGCGGCACATTATATTTTTTCATTGTCAAAGTGGTGAATTTCATCATAATCATGGGACCAATGGCCACAGCATGGTCATAAGTTTTGCCCTCTGCCATGATTCTGTCTATGATATTTGTCACAAGTCCTTTTTCACCTTTTGAACCGTCGTCGGTACAGATGTACAAATTGTCACACACCGCACCCATCTCCTTCTCGAAAATCAACAAATCGCGATTTCTGGCACCCATTATTACATCCACATGAGCACCTTTGGAATGGAGATATTTTACCTGAGGATAAACAGGAGCAGTACCAAGGCCACCCGCTACGAAGAGAAACCTCTTACCAACAAACTCCTCTTCCTTCCAGTTGACAAACTCTGACGGTATACCCAAAGGGCCTACAAGGTCGGTGAAACTGTCACCCTCTTCAAGGTGACATATCAGACGACTTGAAGCACCCACAATTTGAGTAACGATTGTAACTGTACCCTTATCTTTATCATAATCACAAATAGTGAGAGGAATCCTTTCGCCCTGCTCACGTGCTCTGACGATGAGAAATTGTCCTGGTTGCGCTGCAGCAGCCATTCGTGGTGCCTCAACATCCATCAGACAGATTATAGGAGTCAGAAACTCCTTTTTGACGATTTTGTACATATATATATTTAGTTGTTAAATGATCCGAATGTATATCCTTTCTTTTTCAAAGTTCTTATAATCTCTCCGAGTCGCTCGTATAAACGATCTGTTCGCTCCGGACTGATGCCGGGATGAATAAGAATTATAGCTCCGCCCAGACCTTTCTCCTTCTCAAATGCATAGAGTCCATCAATCAGCTGCTGTGAAGACTTATAGTTTTTCATGCTTGGAGTAGTGTAGTCGGCAGGAGTGCCTGTACCCGGAGTATAGTTGAAGGTTCTCAATCCGTATGCATTCAGCAGGGCTACATTTTCCCTGTTGTAGTGTTCGTAGGGCGGAATGTACCACAACGCATCCTTGGGTTCGATGCCGAAAGCGGCAAGGACCTCAAAGTTGCGGCGTATATCGGTGATAATGCTGTCAGGAGTCATCAGAGTGGGCCTGTCTGCATCCCAACCGGCCATCAGTACGTGATTGTCGGAATGGGCTCCCACATAATGGCCTTCTGAGATAATCCGCTCGATGATTGCTTTGTGTTCAGGCTTGCGCAGGCAGTTGCCTGTAAGGAAAAATCCTGCTTTTATCTTATTCTTTTTGAGAGTATTAAGTACGGATTCAGCTCCGTTGAACTCAGTGTCTGCCGTAAATACCAGATAGATCTCTTTACTCTCAGGATTGACCTTCACAACTGCACCGTAACTATCCTTTACGGTTTCAGGAGCCTTTTTGAGGGCATTGCCGCGACTTTCCAGCGATGCAAAATAATATGTAAGACCGGCCGTACCATCCATAGTGGGTTCATTGGAGGCGTAGTCACCTATATCATCGTGATAAACTGCTATTCCTTTATTGAAAAGTGCAAAATTGTCAGGTTTGGTGAGTGAAAAGCCTGCCCTTTCCTCGAATAGAACATTGTAAATAGGGCCATCGATAAGACCTCCGTATGTATTATCGCCATTAACCAGCAGATAGGATGAATGGGGGTCAGAGGGGAAGTCGTAGCCCTCAACCGGGGCCTCCGGATAGCCGCAAATCATGGTTGTGCCCCATGGGTTACAACCGAGGAGCCAATCTCTGAGCGCCATTTCCATCTCCCTGAACTGAGTGTCACCGGTAGCCTCTTCATAGAGACGCGCCTGAGTTGCAGCTGCTGAGGTAAGATTGTTAGAACACCATAGGTAAGGTACTCCATGCATAAAAGGCTCATCTCCCGCCCTGTCGCGGAGATATTGCAATCCCTGTCTCATATATTCGGAAAATTCTTTGCTCACCTCTTTATCATCGCCGGAAGCGAGAAGATAGTGACCAAGATTGATAAATGGGTACCACTGATAGTGGTGGTATTCTTTTCCGGGACCGCGTCCGCGTTCCATCCATGGGGAAACCGGCTCCAGTTCGCCCCAGTAAGCTGCCTGTTTTTTCCAATACTCCTCTCCGTTTAGGGAATAGAGAGTGGCTGCCGCCAACTGAATGTCATCTACCCATGTATCTTCTTCGTAGAAATAGGGAGAAATAACACATGCCGTCTGCGTATTTCCGGGAAATTCGAGAGCAAAATCATACGCATCCTGCACCTTTCCCTCTATTTTGGCTGCAAATTCCGGATAGTACTCCTTTATTACGTCAGCGCCAAGGCTGAATGTAGAGGCAAATTTACCCGCAGCAGAGGAAACTCCCGTAGTCCTGTTGACCTTTTTATGAGCAATCTGAGGTTCTCCGGTCACAAAATATACAGGTCTGCCCATTCCCGGACCGTAGCCGTAGTCTACCTTATCTCGGTGTGGAAGACGGAAACCGGCGTGGTCGCGATCATCTGCAATTTGATAATACATCTCTTTCGGTGCCGGATTCATTTTATCGAGCCAGTCCAGACCCCATTTCACCTCATCAATAATATCGGGAATACCGTTTGAACCTTTACGTCCCCTTGCATCGTAGAGATCTTTGAAAACGCTCTTATCCTTTGCATATTTGTATGCAAAAGCCATCTGGTAAATTGTCGTGGAAGAGGTAGTCATATATTGGAGGTAGTCGGTAGCATCATGCCATCCGCCTGTAACGTCTATTTTCTGACCGCTCTTTGTAGGATGATATATGATATAGCCGTCGTGCTGATGGCAGAGTGTATCGTTGTAGGGATTGTCGCCGCAACGCTGTTGACGCATATAGATCAGCAGATAATCGGCGATGCCTTCATAAACATCAGCACCGATGCGGAATACGGGCGATTTTGTACCGTTACTGACAATATAATAAGCGCCTTCAGAAGTAATTGATGAAAAATCAAGTCTGAAAGCACTTTTTAAAGCCCATTTGGAGGCATTTGCCTTAATTCCACTGCTTTTGAAAACAATTTCATCCGTGATGGCATCACGAACTACAAATTCCGGAGAAGCCTCGTCGGTGGAAATGAGCACTGCAACCTTTATATCATCGGGAAGATAACCGACCTGGTTGACACGTACCCAGGATTGTGCTCCGGCGGTTAAAGCCAAAAGCAAAATAATCGCTGATAAATAGAGTCTTTTCATAAAAAAAGCAGTATCTGAAAGTTCATGTTTAATAACTTGTAAAGATACTGCTTTTTTATTTAATCCGATAATCTGATCTTCTCGAGAACGCTTCTCAAAGAGTCAATATATCCCTCGCGCCTGCCCATTTCCTCCATCGAGAAGAAACAGATGCCGGCGGAACCGCCATTTTTGGTGTAACCTATAAACTCCTCTATCCTATCTGCGGGCACGTGGCCGACAAATAGACCCGAGCAGAGTACTGCATCATTATCTGCAGCCCCAAGTGCCTCAACTCCTTCTCTGGTGGCGGTTTCAACCCATTCATCCTCATCAAAATAAAACTTGTGGTATATCATCGGAAAGATATAGTCGAGATTACGGAAATTGGCCCAATCCTGACGCACCAACTTCCTGGATTCGTAGGGGGAAGCAAATACTGCAGCCGAAGCTACTTTATCACAAGCCTTTATCTCAGCGGCGATCGCTGATGCCATTTCCGACATACGGTCATAACGGAACTGCATCCAGACCTCATCGGAAGTAGGATCTTCAATATCCATCGGATCAACACCGGTTTGCGCCTTGAAAGCAGCCCTGCACACGTCACAGTAGCAAAAATCCCATAGAGGATAGACCCTGTCCTGCACCACTCCTCTCGACTCATGCAACCCATAAGGAAGAATGGCATCGGGGTATCTGATAAAATCCATATGGATACCGGCCAGACCTTCTATCTGTGCGATCTCCCTTACCCTCTCCTTGAGATACTCCGTAACTTCCGGACGGGTGGGACAAAGAAACCTGTAGTGTTCCCTATTGTAGAGTTTGATATCCGCACAAGACTCTCCAAGAGCATTTACCTGATACCACTCAGGGTGGGTCTTTCTTAGACTCAACTCCACCCTGTTGGTAGTCCACATCCAGGCATGAAGTTCAATACCATATTTCTGAGCATATACAACCGCATTCTTGAGGATTAGGATAGCGGCATCATCGTGGAAAGAGGCGCTATCCCCGATCACCTCCGGCCTGGCGCCGTGGCACTCGAGGATAATCGCATCTATTCCTACGCGGGCAGCTTCGCTGAAATAGTGGTCAAGCTGCTCTTCACTCATTGTGGTACTCCCTGAAAGCCAGGCCCATACCTTGAAGTCATCCTTTTTCAATTCATTGCAAGATACAAAAAGTGACAATAATGCCATAAGGACAACCATCTTTATGAGAGAAGTCTTCATTGCAAAAAGTTATTTTTTCGTTTCTTCAACCACTTTCTCTTCAGCAGTGTAGCCTAACTTAGCAATGGCTGCTGCAAGTTTCTCCTTGTCTGTCTTTGTAGCGTCATACTTGATGTAGATGGTCTGGTCATCAAGATTCACCTTGAGGTCCTTAACACCTTTTTCGTAAGGGATATTGCCCTCGACTTTCTTAACGCAACCTGCGCAGTCAATGTTGCTCACAAAGGTCACTTCAGCAATATTGGCCTGTTTCTTTTTGCTATTCTGTGCATCAGCATCAAATATGAACAGTGCTACAATTGCCACTGCAAAGAGGATTTTTAAAAATTGTTTCATAATAATTGAGATTTGATTGTTTACTTTCTTTTAAAAAATGTTTTGTGAATTATTTCCATATCGTGAGGCGAAGACCAGCATAAATCTTGATACCTGAGAGCGGGCCCCAGATTGCGCTGGCATTGAAATCCTCTAAAAATGGCTTGTCGGCGTTGAGAATGGCATTGCGCTGACGATAATTGCCGAGGTTTTCTCCACCCACATATACATCTATGCCTTTGAATTTGCGGGTAATTTGAGCAAAGAACATCGGATATATGGGTGAGAAATATTCTCCGTTTTTCTCTATCACCTTATCCTGGCCTGCCATGAAATTGGGCAGCTTGGTTTTTCCGTTAAGCTGTGCAGTGAAGTCGAAGGTCCATTTGTTCATCGCCGTAGCGTACTGAGCATTGAAAACTGCCTTAAAACGGCTGGTAAGAGGTCTTTCAACGAGACCTTGACCTCTCAGGGTTACCTTAGCATCAGTGTATCTGAATGTAGTAACAATATTGAATCTTTCAATCGGATCTACCGAGAAGTCCACCTGATAGGTATTGGTATAGGACTTACCGTCAAGATTGTAAACAAGAGCCTGTAATATATCGAGCTCCTGGTCTACAATTACCTGTTTTAGAAAATCGTTTCTGAAGTAGTCGAAACTGAGATATGTATTGTTTTCATATCCGAAAGGGAGATAGAATGTGATGTTGCCACCATATGTCCAGGCATCCTCAAGCAGATTCCGTTTTGTTTCACGCAAAGCATCGTCCATCATGATGATTCTTCCGGTTGAGAAGATTCCGATATTGTCTGCGAAGATATTGGCAGTTCTGAATCCCCTGCCTCCGAGTAGTCTGAAGACAATATCATCGGTAAAGGAATATTTGAACGTCACTCTGGGAGCGAAAAGGAAACCGTGGATATTATTATAGTCTCCCCTGAGACTGCCCACGAATGTCACCTTATCGTCAAGAGTGTAGTTATATTCACCGTACATACCCACCGATCTCTCCCTTCGGCTTAGAGGGATTTTATAAGTGATGGGGTACGGTGAGGGGACCGGAGTAAATATGTGTGTCCTGTGATCTTCCACATCTTCCCGAAAATCGTCATCCTGTCCCGAAAGTCCGAATGAGATACGATGATTGTCATTGATCTGATTTTGGTAAATGAGGTTGAGGAAAATGGATTTCTGAGTGCCTAAATAGGATTTCATTCCATATTGGGAGTCAATTGCGTAATAGTTGTAATCAGCGACAATTGCTACATTTTGACTATTCTCTTCATTGAGAGGAATGCCCATTTTCAGATAGCCGTTGATACCTGAGTTCCGTATGAGCGAACCCCAATATTCACTTGTCCGAGGGTTGTCGTCCCTATTAAATCCCATCTGGCCGGCAACGCGGCCATCGGTAAGAGCTCTGACGCCGAAACGCAGCTGAAAACCGCTCGGATCATAGTATAGCCACCTGTTGGAGAAATTGAATTGGGTGGCCTGGGGTTCATCCCTGAAGCCATCATCGTTGTGGTCAGTGCCTTTAAGCACTGAAGAGGCGTGGGCAAGAATTACAGTGCTCCACTTCTCATTGAGCTGAAGAGACGAGGCAATATTGCCCTCGACCATTGAGTGACTGCTACCGAAAAGCTGTAAAAAGAAGGGAACCTCATCGGTGGGTTTTCTGTGCTCCACATTGATCTGTCCGGTTATGGCCTCAAGTCCGTTGATTACTGAAGAGGGGCCCTTGGCTATCTGGATACCCTCAAGCCACTGTCCCGGAATGTAGTTAAGTCCAAAGGGGGAAGCGAGTCCCCTCATCACGGGCCTGTTCTCATCCAACATCTGGGTGTAGGTGCCTGCAAGACCGAGGAGTTTGATCTGTCGTGCTCCGGTAATGGCATCCGAGTAACCTACTGTAACACTGGCGGAGTTTTCAAAACTCTCCGCAAGATTGCAGCAGGCCATTTTGCAGAGACCTGCGGCTGTGATAACCTCAGTTCTTACAGGTTTGATGCGTGAAAGGGTGTTCGTCAGTTGCCTTGACGTCACTACGGCTTCATCTACCTCATTTTCTCCCATCAGGTAGAATTCTCCCGAAGGAATGCCCGGATCCACAATCAAAGTGTCTTTTGTATAACCCACATAAGTGGCCACCATTGTGGTCTTTTTCTCAAGGTTAATGGTAAACTGACCGTTTTCATCGGTCTCAATAAGTTTTGCCTTCTCGATAAGATAGACTTGTGCAAAGGGAAGCGGTTCTGTTTTACCGTCACTTCTTCTGTAAAAAACCGAACCTTTGAAATCCTGAGCAATAATTGCTGTACAAAAAAGGATGAAAAATGCTGAAAAGAATGCTTTTCTCATTGTATGTTATGATTTTATTTGTTTTCGATTGGAAATGGTTGTTTGATTTATTGCAAATACACGGCAAGCGCGAGATCACAAATGCAACCTCACGACAACACCGGAGAGCTGCATATCACAACCTCCAGACAGCGAGTGCTGAACGTAAAAGTCCGACTTTTGGCGGAGTAAGATCCCTTGGAGGAAAAGCGGCTGAAGTGAAAGAATCAGCCATAAGATCATCACAAGACAGAGGGAGCACAATATTCTGTGCAGACAATTTTAAATCCTCGTCCTGCAGAGAATTCTGATCGGAAGTGATTACGTAGACCTCCGTATCGCAACAATTGCCACTGCAATCGGTAAAATGGGAATTATGTACCACACAGTGAAATTCACAACAGCCGTTATGATCGTGAGAGTGATCATGAATAGACTCGCAAGAGACATCGCCCATCATAAGGAGCACATTTATAGTCTCCTCAGTGCGACATTCGTGCACTCCAAAGCCCACGAATCCCATCACATATAAGATTATGAGCAGCACGGAAAATATATTTCTCGCAAACGTCTTCATCGGAGCAAAGATAATAAATATGTGTATATTTGCAAAATATATCAAGTATAAAATAAAAGGTTTTCAATATGAAAGATTTTCTTAAAGTACTTTTGGCCTCGTTTGTTGGCACTATCCTTGCTTTTTTGGTGTTCGGATTCCTAACAATCATAATGCTTGTAGGCATCGCATCATTCAGTTCTGCTGATGAACCTATTATTGCTAAAGAGAGCATATTGCTTCTCGATTTCAAGACTCCCATCACCGAACAGAAGGGCGATAAATTCTCTGTTAATCCGCTTACAGGCAATATCGATATGACCGGCAGCATGTCGCTTTATTCCTTTGTCAAAGCAATAGATGCCGCAGCTGAAGATCCCGGCATTAAATTCATTTATATGACTCCAGAGAGCCTCAATATGGGCATTTCCCAGATTGAAGAGGTAAGGGATGCCCTTAAGCGTTTCCGCGCCTCAGGCAAGGCAATAGTATCCTACTCCGGCTATTTCAAAAATGACAGTTACTATCTCGCCTCTGTCTCAGACAAAGTAATCTTAAACCCCTACGGTGATGTTTTCATCCTCGGATTGAGTTCAAACATGATTTTTTTCAAGGACCTTCTCGACCGCATCGGTGTAGAGATGCAACTTATCAGACATGGCAAATACAAAGCCGCAGCTGAACAGTTTGTCCAGAATGACATCAGCCCCGAAAACCTTGAACAAAATAAGACAATGCTCAACTCTATCTGGAAGGGCTGGTGTGATGAGATAGCTGAATCAAGGGATTTCAGTTCAGCTCAATTTAACTTCTGGATTGATAATCTCGAGTTCCGTAATGCAGCCAGTGTACTTGAAAGGGGGATTGTTGATGAATTGTGGTATAGCGATCAGGTCGAAGAGTACCTTTGCTCCCTCTTCGGAGTCACAGAATCAAAAGATCTCAAATTTACACCCATAACCAAATATGCCGCAGCCCGTGTAAAACCGGAACTCCGCGCCAAAGAGAAAATTGCAGTAGTATATGCGAACGGAGAAATCGTAGTGGAGGGAAGTGACAAGGAAATATCAGGCATCAAATTCTCCCAAACCCTTGAAAAGGTGAGAAAAGACTCTACCATTAAAGCAGTGGTACTCAGAGTAAACTCTCCCGGAGGCAGTGTAATCGCTTCAGAAATGATCCACCGTGAAATAACCCTTCTGAAAGAGGCAAAGCCGGTTATTGCAAGTTATGGTAATTATGCCGCATCCGGCGGATATTGGATTTCAGCAAAAGCTGACAAGATATTTACCAACAAATCCACCCTCACCGGCTCCATAGGGGTATTCTCACTTGTACCAAACGTCAGTAAGACAATGGAAAAACATCTCCACCTCCGGTCGGTAGCAATTACCACCAACAGACACAGCGATGCATTGAGCGGTATGCGTGCCCTCGACAATGCTGAAAAAGAGTATATGCAGAAGATGGTGGATAAAATCTATACCGACTTCACCACTCTCGTGTCAGAAGGCAGGAACATGAGTGTCGAACAAGTTGATTTGATCGCTCAGGGCAGAGTATGGTCCGGAAGTGATGCGCTGAATATCGGGCTTGCAGATATGGAAGGTGGCCTGACTGACGCCATCTCTTATGCTGCGGAAATGGCCGGTCTCTCAAAATATCGTCTTGTAGAGTACCCTCAGGTCAAAACTACTCTGGAAAAACTTATGGAATCAATTTCAAAGACAGGCGCTGATATCAGCACGCTGGCCGATCCATTAGCATATATAGAGAGGAGTTACTCACGTCTGAAAAAGGAAACCGGAGCAGTTAACTACGCCCGTCTTCCTATCGTATACGATATCAGATAAGCAAATAATAAACAGGTCACACTTTTGTGATCGAGACAATCTGCTTGGTGGCCGCTGTGACTTTCCAGCGGTCATCAATTCTTTTACCCACAATGCAGACGATTTGTTCCTCACCCTTTTTGTCAAGCGTAGTAACAACGATCTGACGTTTCTTTTCTTCCACATCAAGCTTTAGGTCTATAAAAAAGTCGCTTAGCTTTTTGAACCCCTTCATGCCGAAAGGTCTGAAACGGTCTGCAGGCTTCCATCTGCGACATTTGAGAGGAAATTTGAGTCGTCGGCCATCCACATAGAGAGTGCCTTCAGGCGCTTTTTTAGGATTGAATCCTACCGGTTTTGTGAAGACTTTTATGGAGACTTTGAAGTCATCATAATTCTGATTTCCGGGATAGACCTTGAGATACTGCCTGTCGCGTATGAGTATATGCGAAGGAGAGAAAAATGTCTTTCCGCTCTGGCCTTTAAGCGCCTCGGCTATCTGAACTATCTGAGCATCATTGAATCCATACCCGTCCAGGATCTTGAATAACCACCAGTTGAGACTTTTTTCAGCCTTAAGTGCCTTGATGTCTATATGCAGAACTCCATCTGCCATACGATATAGAGTTCCTTTCCTGGAGTTGTAAAGCTCCTCGAGGAGATCCGATATCTCGGAGAAACGAGCCATTGATGTGCTTATTGTCTGAAGGAAGGAGGGATTGATTATCTCAAAATGAGGAAAAACATCGTTGCGGATTCGGTTGCGATGATAGTGCGATTCTCTATTTGTATGATCCTCCCGAAAGGGAACATTGTGCGAAGCCACATACTTGCTTATATCATTCCTGGTAACTGAGAGTAGCGGACGGATTATGGGCCCGTTTGAGCGTCGAATCCCTGCAAGTCCGCGAAGGCCGGTGCCTCTGAGTAGATTGATCATCAAAGTCTCGACACTGTCGTTCAGATTGTGTGAAATGGCAAGGAAGTCCATCGAGTGTTCCTCCATCAGGGAGAAAAACCAGCCATATCTAAGGTCACGTGCCGCCATTTGAGTGGAGATCGACTGCTCCTGGGCAAACTCGAGGGCATTGACTTTTGTCGTGTAAAATGGGATTCCATGTTTTCTGCACCACTCTCGCACCATCGCTTCATCTTGATCGCTCTCAGACCCTCTGAGGGAGAAATTGACGTGCGCAATACTATATGTGCATGGTACGGTTGTATTGAGAAAAAGGTTAGCCATACACATAGAATCCATCCCTCCGCTGACTCCAACCAGAATCGATGGGTGTTCAACGCCGGCAACAAGAGAGCGCAATTCTATGTCAAAATGCTCCTGCACAATCCATCGTTATTTGCTGTTGCCGAAAGTATAAGATAATCCTATGCTGAAAAGTTCCTTAAACTGTACTCCCGACACTTTGATGGGTTTGCCGTTATCATCAAGAATCAAGTTGCCCTGTTTGTCTTTTTTATCGAGAAACCTTATGGTGTCATCATAGATCAAGTTAGTCCTTAATGTAACTGAGAAAAACTTTGTAATTTTAGCATCAGCATTTACATCCCAGAAAACCTTGACATTTTGGGGTTTGTTCAGATAATCCGAGAAGAGTGTAAGTGCAGTAGCCACTTTGAAGTTTTCTACCTCTATCTTTCCATCAACCTTGAGCTGGGCACCAAGTTCAAATCTGCAGAACTGATCTTCCGCATTGCCATATTTTGTGCGGAGTTCCGGATTCTTTACCATAACCGTCTTCCCTGTGAGAGGTGAGAAATTTATGGACAAATTATCGAAGGGCTTATAATCAATACCGAAACCGAGAGACAAATATGCCGGAGTTAAAAAATCCGATACAAGATTCCCTTTCTCGTGGCCCTGAGCGAACTGGGTCCTCAAGTTGAACAGGGCCGACACATACAGTTTCTCGACTGCTTTGTAACCCACTTTGCTATCCACCATAAAGCGGTCATCACTCTTCTTGTAGCCATCTTCAAAAGATTGAATGAAACCATAGCCTACCTGGAGTTGGTTATCCCATATGAGTTTTTCACGCTTATAATTGGCATTTGCGCCCGCAAAGGTGTTGAGTGAAATGGAACCATAACCTCCGGTTGCCCAGTTTGTAAGTGAAAGCTGGGAAAAACCGATCTGTGTGGTAAGGCTTTTGGTCCAGTATTGGGGCTTGGGAGCTACAACCGTATCTGCCGGAGCAGCAGGTGTGTCAGTCGGAACTGCCTCCTGCGCAAAAACCACTGTTGTCAGAGACAAAAAAAGAAAAAATGCGATTGATCGTTTCATAATAATATATTGTGTAATGTATATCAAAATAAATATGCCCTTGCAAAAACAGCTAGGACTTATTCAATAAACCATTGTTATTCTTTGAAATAAAATTTTTTGCCCTTTATGTCAACAAATGCCCATGGCCTATCATAGGTGGTTGCTTTAATTCTTCTTTCAATTTCTTCAAGTGTCATGTCCGATCTAATCTCACAAAGCTCATCCAGTTCTTTCCTAGTATATGGTTTTCTTTTCCAATTTTCATTTGATATAGGAAGAGGTTCATTATTTGATATTTGTTCAACGATCTTTAAGAATGAATTTAGAATGTGTGAATAACATTTTTGAGTAATTGAGAAGACCGTGTCGTTTTCAAGTATCGAAAACCTTTTAACTTCAATAATTTTTCCCGTATCTACTTTGTCAACCATATAATGACATGTTATTCCATAAGCCTTTTCATTATTATAAATTGCAAAATTAGTACAGCCTATTCCGGGATATTCCGGAGGGCCGGGATGCCAGTTAATTGCACCCTTTTCCGCTCTTTCAAGCAATCCTTTTGGAAGAATCCACGGTGACAAATATGAAAAAATATAGTCTCCTTTCCACCGATGCAAGTCCTCGGGGAATTTTTCTCCACGAGCACCAAAAATTATGTAAGCATTTGGAAAAATTTGATTTAAATAATCGGCTGCCGATTTTGCGTTTTGGTCATATTTTTTGCCGATGAATAAAATTTCCATTTTTCAAGCTTTATTGTAATACTTATTAACACTATTTATTTCACTTTCAAATCTCCATTTTGCCTCAAAAAGCGCCATAATTAATATGCCCTTGCAAAAAGCACCCTTTGTGAGGAGGGCTTGCCGGAATAGATGCATTTGCCCTCTTCCTTGCAGACAAATGAATCCAAGGGTATACAACGGACGGTCGCTTTTGTCTCATCCTTTATTTTAGCCTCTGTCTCGGCAGTGCCGTCCCAATGGCAGAGGAGGAATCCTCCCTCTTCAATCTTCTCCTTGAACTCTTCCCAGGTATCCACCTTAAAGGTATTCTCCTCGAGGAATTTGAGTGCTTTGGCATAAATATTATCCTGAATATCATCCATCAGAGAGACGATACGCTGTGCGATTCCCTCTTGAGGAACCGACTCCTTGGTCAGGGTATCACGACGAGCGAGCTCCACAACTCCGGCAGCCAAGTCTCTTGGCCCGATTACGATTCGTGCGGGCACTCCTTTAAGTTCCCACTCTGCAAACTTGAATCCGGGGCGAAGATTCTCCCTGTCATCCACCTTCACCGACAATCCTACAACCTCCAGTTCTTTTTTGAGCTCATACATCCTCTCCAAAAGCTGACCATGCTCCTCTTCCGTCTTGAAAATAGGCACCATTATCACATGGTAAGGCGCAAGCTTCGGAGGCAGAACCAGGCCATGATTGTCGCTGTGAGTTATAATCAGCGCACCCATCAGGCGGGTGGAAACACCCCATGAGGTAGCCCATACATAATCAAGGCCGCCATCTTTATTGGCAAACTGCACATCGAAGGCCTTGGCGAAGTTCTGGCCGAGGAAATGCGAGGTGCCTGCCTGCAAAGCTTTACCGTCCTGCATAAGAGCTTCGATACAAAGAGTATCTACAGCACCTGCAAAGCGTTCCGACTCACTTTTGCGACCGACAACAACGGGCATAGCCATATATTCGCGTGCAAACTGCGCATATATATCGACAATCCTCTGAGTCTCATCTATAGCCTCCTGTTCAGTAGCGTGGGCGGTGTGACCCTCCTGCCATAGAAATTCCGCAGTGCGGAGAAATAGGCGGGTTCGCATCTCCCAGCGCACAACATTAGCCCACTGGTTGCAAAGGATGGGGAGATCCCTCCATGATTGGATCCAATTTTTATATGTATTCCAGATGATTGTTTCGGATGTGGGGCGAACTACAAGTTCCTCTTCAAGTTTTGCCGAAGGATCGACCACAAGACCGGAACCGTCAGGATTGGCCATCAGACGGTGGTGTGTTACCACGGCGCACTCTTTTGCAAACCCTTCCACGTGCTCCGCTTCCCTGCTGAGGAATGATTTGGGTATGAAGAGAGGGAAATAAGCATTGACATGGCCTGTCTCTTTGAACATTTTGTCAAGCTCGTTTTGCATCTTTTCCCAGATGGCATATCCGTAAGGCTTGATCACCATACACCCTCTAACTGCCGATTGTTCAGCAAGATCCGCCTTTAAAACCAGATTGTTGTACCATTGGGAGTAGTTCTCTTCCCTATTTGTTACTTCTTTTGCCATTTTTTGTTGTATTTGGTATAAAAATTGATATATTTGTAATGAAATGCGACTGCAAAAGTACAAAATTATCTAACACAGGAGGTAAAAATGAAAAACAAAGTTTTCTATCTGTTTCTTATAGCCGTTACGGTGGTGATAAGCTCTTGTGGTACCACAAGTTATTATTCTTCCGCATCGTTTGATGACGGCATATACTACAGGCCTACACGCGAATCGAGGGCGGATATGGTTGCAGCCAACAAAGAGTTGCACGAGTCTATGAATAAACCGCAATCATATATTCTGGAGGACGAGGAAGGTAATTACTACCTCGTAGAGGAAGGAACATCTTATGCAGAAAGATTGAGAAAATTCGATAGTCCTACCTACACCTTCTATGTTGATTACGGTGTTTGGAACTCCCCCTGGTACAACCCTTGGTGGGGGTCATACAGATATCCCTATTTCGGTTACCCCTATTACTCGTGGTACAACGGGTTGTATAGTCCCTGGTATGGCGGCTGGTATGATCCATGGTATACCGGCTGGTATGGTGGTTGGTATGATCCTTGGTACTACGGATACGGAGGATATGGCTGGTACTACAACTATTGGAATCCATGGTATTATCACGGATACTATCCAGGACCCGGAAATCCCGGCAACTACTATCAGGATGTTGCTTACGGCAAACGCTCTGTAGCTGACGGCCAGAGTTACCGCAACACTCCACGCACAGTGACATCCGGTAGATCCGCATACACGAGGAGGAGTGAAGGCAGAAGTGCTGACAGTTACAATTCAGGTGGAGTTTATACAGGTGCACGCAGTGCCACCACGTCAAGAAGCGGTAGCGGCACCATCTATCAACGCAATTCAGGCAGCACTACACGCAGTTCAGGTAGTGTGAGTTCGGGCACAACACGCTCCTCACGCAACTCCGACAGTTATAGTTCCGGTAACAGCAGAAATTCTTCAGGCAGCTACAACACCGGTAGCAGCAGGAGTTCTTCAGGCAGCTATAGCACCGGTAGCAGCAGGAGTTCTTCAGGCAGTTATAGCAGCGGCGGAGGCGGATACAGCGGTGGCAGCACCGGCACCAGCAGTAACAGCGGACGCAGCGGTGGCGGAGGTACCGGCGGCAGGAGATAATTCAAAAATCAAAATGTAAATAGACAATGAAAAAGATTACGACAATATTGTTTTCTATCCTGCTGACAACAGGACTTAATGCCCAGACTGCAGGAGAGGCTCTGACATTCTCCCAACAACACTATGAGGGAACGGCACGTTCACTTGCAATGGGCAACGCTTTCACCGCTATTGGAGGCGATTTGGGAGCAATTGCCATCAACCCTGCATCCAGCGCTATATACAGATATTCTCAAATCTCTCTAACTCCTTCGTTTATTACAAGCAATGGCGAAACCGCTTATGGTAATGATAATTTAAAAAACATTTCCTCTGATTCCTTCACAAGGATGGCAATGTCCAATCTGGGGTTTGTCATGGCATTTGATACGGGTAAGTACTCCGGACTTCTAAACTACAACTTCGGTGTAACACTCAACCGCACCAACAGTTTTAACTCCATAATGACCGCTTCTTGCAGGACTGACAAGTCATCCCTTCTGGGATCCATAGCTTCCGGTCTCTCCGGAGTTCATGTATCGGCGCTTGAAAGCACTGATTCGTACGACGCATTCTACAATAACAACCTCTCATGGCCTGAGGTCCTGGCATGGGAAACTTATCTGCTGGCCAATACTCCCGATTCAGATTACGATTACATCGGATCGACCGAAAATATCTACGATAACAGCATCATCGAATTGGGTGGAGAACTCGAACAGAACTATTATCGCAAAATACATGGCGGCACCAACACATTTTCCTTCAACTTCGGAGGCAATATTTCGGACTTCTTCTATTTCGGAGCCAACCTCAATCTTATGAGTCTCACATATGAATTGAACGAGACCTATGGTGAGAGTGCAGTAAATTCAAGGGATTTTCAGGATGGCTTTGAGTCGATGACCTCTACCTACTGGCAGCGCTCGAACGGCTCCGGAGTCAACTTTCAGGTTGGAGCCATAGTGACTCCCATCCCGGGTCTCCGTCTCGGTGCCTCATTCACCTCTCCCACCTGGTATGACATGACCGACAATTGGCAGAGAAATATGACATCATCATTTGTCAATGGCAACTACTATGATGTAGACTCCCCTGTAGGAGCATACAACTATCAGGTCAAAACTCCTATGAGATGGAGTGTCGGAGCCGCATTCACTTTCAGCGACATTGCCCTTATCAGCGCCGACTACGAGAGTGTAAACTATTCGAAAATTGCGATGGCAGACAATAGCGGCAACAAAGATGTTTTTTCGGAGGAAAACAACGAGATTACCAGATATTTCAAAAGAAGTGATATCTTAAGACTTGGAACAGAAGTGTGGCCTTTGAAATTCATGGCTCTCAGACTGGGATACAACTATTACAGTTCTCCTGATCCCGAGTTTTATGATGCGCAGCAATACATTTCCGGAGGTATAGGATTTAAATTAGGCAAAGGCAGGACAACTCTCGATATAGCCTACCGTAGAAGCCTTCGTAATTCCGAAAACTTCACCCTCTACAACGACTACAGCGGCATAGAAGCCCCTGAAGGCACTTACACCTTTAGCAGGGGCAAGCTCCTGTTTACATTCGGATTCAAATTCTAAAGAAGATAGGAGACGGCATTGGGGCCCTCATTCGACAGAAGGTCGATAATCGAGAGGTTCCCGATGAAACCAAATCTATCGGAGAAGACCTGAGTCCAGGTCTTCTCCTTTTTATATTTGGCAAGCAGATTTTCACCACGATACTTTGGTTGTATTATAGTGCGAAAATCTCCTTCGTGGTACTCCTTCTGATAATCTGAGGTCAACTCTATCTCCGCCTTAATGCCGGTCAGTTCGAGACATTTCTCCAGCAGGAGCAGATTCAGATCGAAAAGAAAAGTCTCTTTCCGGTCAAGAATCGGAAAGAGATCATCCATATAATACTCGAAAAAAGGAGATGAGTTGTAAGCCGATAAAATAGCTCTCTTATGCTGCTGGAGCCAGGGTCTTCCGTAGTCTATCCGAACATCACGGATCTGCACCTTTTGATAAGCCTCTTTTAGAACAGGTATTGAGAGAGATTCCTTACCTGCAGCCGAACAAATATTGCAACGATTGCGGTAGGACTGTTTCTGATAAACTTCACACTGCTCAATCATCACCTTACCGCTGCCTGCAATAGCAAAAAAATACTCAACCGGAGGGAAGTACGCGGTAGTCAGTACGGATTGTTCAAACCTAATCATCAATAGAGCTGCTGGCGCCTTTCTTGACGATACCTCTCTTAGAATTGGATATGAAATCCAAAATTACCTTTTTGGCTTCGGTATCCGGGAAGGCTGACTTAACTCTGGAAACGGCATCGGAGATATTCATGCCGGAATCATAGATTACCCTGTAAATCTCACGGATCTCATCTATCTCGTCATGAGTGAAACCGCGGCGACGAAGGCCTACAATGTTGATCCCCTCAAAATTTATGGGATTGCGGGCAGCGAGGATGTATGGAGGGACATCCTTAACTACTCCGGTACCACCTCCTATCATCACATGGGCTCCTATATGTGAAAACTGGTGAATAAGCGTACCTCCGCCAACAATTGCCCAATCATCGACATCAGTCTCTCCCGCCATTCCAACATAACTGGAGAAAATGCAGTTGTTGCCTATGCGGCAATCATGTGCAATATGTACATAAGACATGATGAGGCAGTTGTCACCTACTACGGTAGCATATCTCTCGCTGGCAGCCGTGCCGCGATTGATGGTCACACACTCTCTGATAGTTGTATTGTTTCCAATGATGACGTGGCTCTCTTCTCCATGGAACTTGAGATCTTGGGGTTCTGCTCCGACTACGGCACCGGGGAAAATTTTGCAATTTTCACCTATTCTGACATAATCAAGAATAGTGGCATTGGGTCCTATACGGCAACCATCCCCTATTTCAACATTTCCGGCTATGTAACTGAATGGCCCTATCTCTACATTTCTGCCTATCTTGGCATCAGGATGGATATATGCACCGTGGTAATTCGTTTTAGTTGTCATAAATATATACAATTATCCTGTTTATTCTGTTTATTCTGTTTATTCTATTCGTTCTCTTATGTTCTCCATACTAAATACTCGGAACTTCCTCGCAAACCGCACCACTACACACTACACACTACACACTACACACTACACACTACACACTATACACTATATTATTGTTTTCAAACATAGATTTAAGCGCAGCTGTATTGATGGAGTGCCCCGGCTTTCGGGCAATGATTCTGGCTTTAAGTGGAAGTCCCGCAAGGGCGAAATCGCCAATAACGTCTAGGAGTTTGTGACGGGCACATTCGTTCTCGAAATGAAGAGTAAGATTGTTGAGATATCCCTCAGGTGCCCTTTCAAGGTTTTCAACATTGAAAATTGTTTTGAGACGACGCAGAGTATTTTCATCGACATCATTTTCCACAATTACTATGGCATTATCCATATCTCCTCCTTTGATGAGATTGTGGTTAATAAGAAATTCCAATTCGTGGAGGAAGCAAAAAGTTCGGCAGGGAGCTATTGCAGAAGCGAAGTCATCGCCTTCGGCAAATTGTGCTTTCTGCACTCCGAGCACTTTAGATCCATAGTCAATCTCCACCTCTGCGCTGAAACTGTCAGCCGGCAACACTTGAAGAGAAGAGCCTGTGACAGGATCTTCGAACAAAAACGGTTTGCTTACCTCCAGATATCTTCTGGGCGTATCATATACATGAAGCCCGTCCGCAAGAAACGCCTCAACATAAGGTCTTGAGCTCCCATCCAGAATTGGCAATTCCGCACTGTCAATTGCGACCAGAGCATTGTCAATCCCAAGTCCGGAAAATGCTGCAAGAAGATGCTCGATGGTAATTACATCGACACCGTCCTTAGAGAGGGCCGTACTCCTTGCCGTGCCTGCGATATTGCGCCAAGATGCCTCTATAATAGCCTCTTGGCCGAAGTCAGTCCTTTTGAACACTATACCATGATCCGACGGTGCGGAAAATATTGTCATCCTGCAATGCAGACCCGTATGCAATCCCTTCCCTTCAAAGGTATAACTCTTTTTTACTGTCTTCTGTCTCTCCTTCATTTCTTTGCGCTTGCTTTAAACAAGGCATAAGCCCTCATATAATCTCTGTAACTTATTGCCGGATGTCCCATAAGAGCTTCACCCTCATTTTTGATATTCCCTATTATGCCGCTTTGGGCTGCCAAAGTAGTTTTATCAGCAATAGTAATATGACCGGCAATACCGCTCTGCCCACCCATGATGCATCCTTTTCCAACTTTCACCGAGCCTGCAATGCCACTGAGGGCAGCAATCACTGTATTGTCACCCACTTCCACATTGTGTGCAATCTGACATAGATTGTCAATTTTGACACCTCTTCTGATTATCGTGGAGCCCATTGTAGACCTATCTACTGTCGTGCCGGCACCTATTTCCACATCATCCTCTATAATGACATTTCCGGTCTGCGGAATCTTTCGATACGAGCCATCTTCACGCGGAGCGAAACCGAAACCGTCGGAACCGATAACCGCATTTGCGTGAAGTATGACATCTTGTCCTATTACGCAATCACGGTAAATGCGTACGCCCGGATAAATAACAGTATTGTCGCCAACTGTCACCCCGTCACCAATATAAACCTGTGGGTAAATATGACAATTTTTTCCGATGGTCACTTTTTTACCGATAAAAGTACCGCGTCCCACAAAGGTGCCAAACCCTATCTTTGACGAAAAAGGACGGCAGACGAAAAGGCGATTGCTTCTTGGACGGCTCTTCTTTAGAGTGTTGAAAAAGTCGAGAAGTACTGCAACCGATTCGTAAGCATTGTCAACCTTGACAAGAGTTGCAGGAATCGTTTGACGTGGCTCAAACGAGCTGTTAACCAGCAGGATTGAGGCTTTCGTCGTATAGACGTAGTGTTCATACTTGGGATTTGCAAAGAAGCATATTGTACCCGGACGCCCCTGCTCTATCCTCGCAGGAGCAGATACCCTGACCTGCGGATCCCCAACTACTTCTCCACCGAGGTGTTCTGCTATCTTTTGTGCCGTAACATCCATATATCAGACATTATTCATAAATAATCTTATATGCCCCTTCATAAAATATGCCAAAAATATAACAAAAATTTGCCGTTTAACATAGAATTGCTAACTTTGCGGCAGATATAGTGAAAGAGATAGGGGACGTGTAGTCCCCTTATTTTTTAAAGAATATCCAAATGATGATACAAAAAGAGAAGATAGAAGAGATTTTAGCGGAGTTTCTCGCACAAAGAAGCGACCTTTTTTTAGTGGATGTCAAGGTAAGCAAGGAGAATGACATTGAGATTGTCATAGAAATAGACAAAGGGTTTCTCTCTCTTGACGACTGCGCAGATATAAGCCGTTTCGTAGAGTCCAAGCTGAATCGGGATGAGGAAGATTTCTCACTTACAGTGGGCTCTGCAGGTCTTACAGCTCCCTTCAAGGTGTTAAGACAGTATCGCAAGGCACTTGGCTCCGAGATTGAACTCACACTCAAAAGCGGAGGACGTATTAATGGTATGCTGACTGCCGTTTCGGAAGAGGGAATCACTTTTTTGACCAAAGTGTCCGAAAAGGTTGAGGGAGAGAAAAAGAAAGTAATCAGGAAAATTACCGAAGAATATACTTTTGATAAGATAAAATCGGCAAAACCAGTAATTAATTTTGGCAAATAAAATAATAGATAAAACAACAAAAAAATGGAAGGTTTAAACCTAGTCAGCACATTTGCTGAATTCAAAGATCAGAAAAACATCGACAGGGCCACCATGATGGGCGTGCTCGAGGAGGTATTCCTCTCACAGCTTAAGAAGATGTATAGCGAAAACAGTGACTTCGACATCATCATCAACATTGATAAGGGTGACCTCCAGATTTTCTGGAACAGGGAAGTAGTGGAAGAGGTTAGCGACCCCATGACTGAGATTTCTTTCGAAGAGGCCAACAAGATTGACGAATATGACCTTGGAGAGGAGTGTTCTGTGGAGATAAAACTCTCCGACTTCGGCCGTAGAGGCATTCTTAACCTTAGGCAAAGTCTTTCGGGACGTATTATGGATATTGAGAAGGCCAACCTTTACAACAAGTACAGCACAAAAGTCGGTGATCTTTTTGTAGGCGAGGTTTATCAAGTATGGAAGAGAGAAGTCGTACTCAGAGATGATGAAGGCAATGACTTGATTCTCCCCAAGGAGGAACAGATTCCAGGAGATTTCTTCAGGAAGGGTGACACTGTGAGAACCATCATCAAAGAGGTCAAATTCAACAACAACACACCCGTGATTATTCTTTCACGTACATCGACCGACTTCCTCGCAAGACTTTTCGAGCAGGAGGTTGCAGAAATTTTCGAAGGTCTGATAACCATCAAGAAAATTGTCAGGATACCCGGAGAAAGAGCTAAAGTTGCCGTAGAATCATATGACGAGCGCATTGATCCGGTTGGAGCCTGCGTAGGTGTAAGAGGTAGCCGTATTCACAGCATAGTCCGCGAATTGCGCAACGAAAATATTGACGTTATCCCCTGGACCAACAACAAGTCGCTGCTCATAACCAGAGCACTCAGTCCTGCAAAAATCTCTTCTATGACATTCAATGAAGAGGCTAAACAGGTGAATGTATATCTCAAACCCTCCGAGGTTTCCCTCGCAGTGGGTAAGGGCGGCAGCAACATTAACCTTGCAGGCGAACTTGTCGGCTATAAACTTGAGATTTACCGCGATGATGACGGTCTAGAACCTGAAGAGGATGTATTGCTCACAGAATTCAGCGACGAAATTGATACCTGGATTATAGAGCAACTGCAGAAAATAGGTTGCGATACTGCAAAAAGCGTTCTGGCACTTTCAGTTGAAGACATCGTAAAGAGGGCCGACCTTGAAGAAGAGACCGCAATCGAAGTACAAAGAATCCTCAGAGCGGAATTTGAAGAGTAGTTTTAACAATTAACATCGGGAGAAAATATATGTCAGATCAGAAACAATACAGAATAAAACAGGTAGCGACTGCCTTTAACATAAGCACAAGCACACTGCTCGATTTCCTTAAAAAGAAGGGACAGGGCAGCGACCTGACCATCACGTCCAAAATTTCGCAGGATATCTACGATATGGTTGCAAAGGAATATGGACAGGATAAGGCCATTAAGGACGAATCAAAGAAGATTGTAAGGAAAGTGATGGCAATCACCGATATGGAGCACCGCAATGAGCAACATGAAGAAGAGCCGGTCAAAGAGGTCATAATAACGAGCGAAGTTCTGTCAAGCCCGGAGAAACAGGTAAAAACTCCCGATCCTGTGCCTGTAGAGGCAGTCCCCGAGAGCAAGCCGGAGATCTCAGGTGTCAAGGTTACCGGACATATCGATCTTGACGAGAAAAAAATCACAACCCGACCAAAACCTAAGCAGGAAAAGACGGAAACTCCGAAAGCGGATCCTAAAAAGGTGCATGAAACACCTTCCGAATCCGAGAATAAGAAAACCACTTCCCCAAAGAAGAGCACGGCCCCCGCACAGGAAGAAAAGCCGAAAGAGGCCAAACAGGTAAAGAGTCATGTACGAAAGTTACCGGGCCCTAAAGTCGTCGGCCATATAGATATTTCCCAATTTGAGAAAAGGGAGAAACCTAAGAGCGATAAGACTGAGCAGCAGAGTGAAAAGAGAAGTAAAGGCAAGAGGGAGCGTATCCAAAATAGCAAAAGGGTGGATGTTACTAAGGAGCATCCGGATCACAAGAAGCAGAAGGAAGCTCATGGCGGAGGCAAGGGTAGATATAGCAAGAAAGATCGCTTCAAATCAGTACGCCCCGAAATTGATGAAGACGAGGTACAAAAGCAAATAAAAGAGACCTATGCCCGCATGACTGAGGGTAGGGGAAAGACCAAGGGATCAAGGCGCCGCCGTGAAAAGAGGGAAATTTTTTCCCAGAAGGCACAAGAGGAGCAGATTCTTCAGGAACTTTCCAGTAATATTCTCAAGGTGACCGAGTTCGTTACAGCCAACGAACTTGCTATCTTAATGAACAACACTCCGGTAACCAAAGTTATAGAGGCATGTATGAACCTTGGAATGATGGTTTCCATCAACCAGCGTCTCGACGCTGAAACACTCGTGCTTGTAGCAGAAGAGTTTGGCTATGAGATTGAATTTGTGACAGTGGAAACCCAAGGTGCCATAGAGCAGGAAGAGGACAAGGAAGAAGATATGGTTGAGCGTCCGCCCATTGTTACCGTTATGGGACACGTAGACCATGGTAAAACTTCGTTGCTTGACTATATCCGCAAGGCTAATGTGATTGCAGGTGAGGCAGGTGGTATTACTCAGCATATCGGTGCCTACAACGTACAACTCCCTTCAGACAGACGTATTACATTCCTCGACACTCCCGGCCACGAGGCATTTACAGCGATGCGTGCACGCGGTGCCAAGGTCACAGACGTTGCCATCATCATTGTGGCGGCTGACGATGCCATAATGCCCCAGACAGTGGAGGCAATCAGCCACGCTCAAGCAGCAGGAGTACCGATGATTTTTGCAATCAATAAAATTGACAAGCCGGGCGCCAATCCGGAGAAAATCAAAGAACAGCTAGCCAATATGAATATTCTGGTAGAGGATTGGGGCGGCAAATATCAGTGCCAGGAAATATCAGCCAAGAAAGGTATCAATATCAAGGAACTGCTTGAAAAAGTCCTTCTCGAAGCAGACCTGCTTGAACTGAAGGCCAACCCAGACAAACGTGCTATCGGTAGTGTCATCGAGTCCTCACTTGACAAGGGCCGCGGTTATCTGGCTACAGTTCTTATCCAATCGGGCACACTGAAGTTAGGCGATGTCATGCTCGCCGGATCTTACACCGGTCGTGTCAAAGCCATGTTCAATGAAAGAGGTCAGCACATTACTGAAGCAGGTCCCTCAACGCCTGTATCAGTGCTTGGTCTCAATGGAGCCCCCACTGCAGGTGACATACTAAACGTTCTCGAAGATGAGAAAGAGGCACGCGAGATCGCCAATAAGAGAGAGCAATTGATCCGTATACAAGGCATTCATACACAGCCCCACATTACTCTCGAGGAAATAGGACGTCGTATCGCGCTGGGCAACTTTAAAGAACTCAATATCATCGTCAAGGCTGATGTGGACGGATCCGTCGAAGCCCTTGCCGACTCACTTATCAAACTCTCTACAGAGGAGGTTCAGGTCAAGGTAATCCACAAAGCTGTGGGTGCTATCTCTGAGAACGATGTAATGTTGGCTTCAGCATCCAATGCTGTAATTATAGGATTCCAGGTTCGTCCTTCTATGGAAGCGCGCAGACTTGCTGAGAGTGAGAGTATCGAAATACGTATATACTCAGTAATTTACGATGCTATCAACGAGGTCAAGAGCAGTATCGAAGGTATGCTCGCCCCCTTGGAGAAAGAGGAAGTTACTGCTACTGCAGAGGTGCGCGAAATTTTCAAGATTTCCAAAGTTGGTACAATCGCCGGCTGTATGGTTAAGGAGGGTAAACTGACCCGTACATCAAAGGTAAGGGTAATCCGAGACGGTATTGTAATCTATACAGGCAAACTTGGATCGCTGAAGCGATTTAAGGATGACGTAAAGGAGGTAGCTTCAGGATTTGACTGCGGTCTGAATATTGACGGATTCAACGATGTCAAAATAGGTGATATAATCGAGGCCTACACCATAGTTGAAATCAAGCGCAAACTCTAATCTGACAATAGTAAAAGTAGATCCCGGGAGTGCCATACGGCGTTTCCGGGATTTTCTTTATTGGAAGGATTGTAGTAAAAACTATCTATACCGAAGTCAATGGCCCCCACTATATCATTGGGATAATCATCCCCGATCATAATGGTACGAGGTTTGATTTTTTCATCAATCTCCACTCCTTCCCCGCAAAGGGTCTCAAGTGCCTTTTGAAAAATGAGCGGGTCGGGTTTGTGAACTCCCACCTCTTCCGAAATCATCACTGCACTGAAAAAGTGGTCAATCCCCGAAACACGGAGTTTGCGGTATTGTACCTCTCTGAATCCGTTGGAGACAATCGCCATCTTTCCGCCACGTGCGGCAATAGCCTCGAGCACTTCGCGTGCTCCCGGCATAAGAATATTACCCAGAGCCATGAAATCGAGGTAATCCTTTCCCATCTGCTCTGCGGCATCTACGTCATCTATGCCGTAATGTTCTTTTAAAGTTTTGTGGAATCGTTCACGTCTAAGATACTCCTTAGCAATCAGTCCGGCCTCATAATCATCCCAGAGACGGCGGTTGATCACTTCATATCTTTCGAAAAAAATCTCCCTCTTCCCTATCGGTAGATTCCATTTGTTAAGCAGCATCTCCATTGCTGCATAGGCATTAGCGTCAAAATCCCAAAGGGTCCTGTCAAGGTCCAGAAGAAAATAGTCGTAATTCTCAATTATCATCGGCTACTTGCAGTAATAGTCAATCATTCTTTGGATTGCAGCGTTGCATACCGGACAGAAGCCCTCGGCGGTGTTGCTTTTCATACGACAATCTAAATAGGGTCTGAAAATTCCTTTGGCGGAGTATCCTCCCCCTTCAAATGCCCCTACAACTCCTTTGTAAGCCTCTTCGTTGGGAGTGGGCAGAGGAGTGCCTTCTTGTAGCATCGAAGCCCATTTGGAAGAAAAATCAGCCAATGTGGTCAGGTTTGGTTCCCAGGGTTCTACTGACATATCATACATGTCTTCATATGCGACTTCGGAATCGTAATATTCGTCGCCAAGACCGGCAAAACTGTGCCCGAATTCGTGTACGAGGACTTCAGCTTCATATTTGTTGTCCGACATACCCAGACCATAGTAATTGTAGATGCCTCCGCCACCATATTTGTCAACATTCACAATGACGTAAATTGCATCACAGGGTGCATTTGAAACCAGTTGCGCTACTTTTTTGTGGTCGGGGGCAGTAAGATATCTCTCTATGTAGAATGTATGGAAATGGGAGTCGGCAACAGTATTTTTCCAGATATTCTGATGGGGAATATCGGTGCCCGAATCCACGGAAGCAGACTCCACAGCCCAGACATTGAAATCACTTTTGCGCGATTTATAAGGCTCAATATCAAAGAGATAGCCGGAGAATTTTTCCACATCTCGACGATATTTCTCCATCTCATCCGACGTGTAACCTTCAGCGACAAAGACTAGGTCAACTTTGTTTTCGGAAGCACCGTTGTACAACACCTTTACAACTTCAAAAGTGTTTTCACAATCTCTATTTATGGATACATCATTGGGATCAATTTCAAAAGAGAAAAGTGGAGACAATTGGCCGCTCCTTTTTATTCTCTCCGATATCACAACTCTAACCTCCTTTTTGGGAAAAGGTATTCTCAAGGAGTTGGAAAATGCTTTGTCCACCTTTGAAGCCTCCGGAGTGGTCCTCCATTCGGCAAAAAGGGAGCAAAAGCCCTGAGAAAAGATCTTTTTCCCGTCGAACGTATAGAGATCAATCATATACTCACCATAGTCGAAATCCGGTATCAGATGAGCTCTTGTGCCGCTCCACTCCTTCTCGAAGTGGAGTCCGTCAAGATAGACGCTCTGGTTTTGCGAGTTACCGGCAAACATCAGGTCAATCCTGAGCCTGTCCGTAGTAAAATGATCACTGTATCTGACCTGCGCGCTACAGGAGTTGGTCAGCAGCACCAGTATCAGAGCTGCAATATTTAAAAAACATTTCATATCTATGGTGAATTAAATTCCGGTATAATTATGCGGCGTAATGGCCCTAAGCTCTTTCTTTACCTCTTCAGATACATCGAGGGTATCAATAAAGGCAGCTATTGAAGCAGCGGAAATGTGCTGATTGCCGCGGGTCAGCTCCTTAAGAGTTTCGTAGGGGTTTGGATAGGACTCTCTGCGAAGGATTGTCTGGATAGCCTCAGCCACCACCGCCCAGTTGGCATCAAGGTCCGCTTCAAGTGCAGGATGGTTGAGTATGAGCTTATCCAGACCTTTGAGCAATGATTTAAGTGCAAGCAGAGAGTGCGCTAAAGGTACTCCAACAGTGCGCAATACAGTTGAGTCGGTCAGATCACGCTGCAATCTGGACAAGGGAAGTTTGGCCGCCAGATGTTCGTAGAGAGCATTTGCCACTCCTAGATTGCCTTCGGAATTCTCGAAATCGATGGGGTTGACCTTGTGCGGCATTGCAGAAGAGCCCACCTCTCCCGCTTTCACCTTCTGACGGAAATACTCCATCGAAATATATGTCCAGATATCACGGCAAAGATCTATCAGGATTGTATTTATACGTTTGAGATTGTCAAACAGGGCTGCAAGATTGTCATAATGCTCTATCTGTGTTGTGGGATAAGAACGCTTCAGACCTAATATACTCTCCACGAAATGAGCTGTAAATCCATTCCAGTCTATTGAGGGATAGGCAACGTGATGGGCATTCATATTACCGGTGGCTCCACCGAATTTGGCAGGGTAAGGGAGAGCTGTCAACTGGGATTTCTGTTCTTCCAAACGTGCGGTAAAAACTCCTATTTCTTTGCCGAGTCTCGTAGGTGATGCAGGCTGACCGTGAGTACGTGCAAGCATAGGCACCTGAGCCCATTCCTGTTCCATCTTCCGGAGAACAGCAATAAGGTTATCAAAAACCGGCATATAAACATCCCTGATGCCTTCCATCAGTGAAAGAGGTACGGAAGTATTATTGATGTCCTGAGAAGTGAGACCAAAGTGGACAAACTCTATGTACCGCTCCAGGCCCATCTTACTGAATCTTTCCTTGATGAAATATTCTACCGCCTTGACATCGTGGTTGGTGATTTTCTCGGTAGATTTTATTTCCGATGCCTCTTCGAGAGTGAATTCCTGATAGATTTTCCGCATCGCGGTAAAAAGCGAACGGTCAACTCCTTTGAGCTGCGGCAGGGGAATTTCACACAGCGCAATAAAATACTCGATCTCCACCCTTACTCTGTAACGGATGAGCGCAAATTCTGAAAAATAATCACCAAGTTGCTCAGTATGAGCACGGTATCTGCCATCAACGGGCGATATTGACATCAAAGGGTCCAGCATACTCCATTTGTTAAATACGAATTACAAATGTACAGATTTATTTCAAAAATTCATAGAGAGTTACGCATCTGCGGGCTGCAGCAACATCATGGACTCTCAAAATATCGGCTCCTGCAAGCAGGGCCTGCAGATGGAGTGCAGAAACTGCATCCAGAGACTCATCAGGAGTTAAGCCGAGGGGCTGATATATCATTCTTTTACGAGAAATACCCACAAGAATTCTCCTTCCACACTTGGCCAACTCCGGCAATCCTTTGAAAAGACGATAGTTATCCTCAATACTTTTGGAAAAACCGAACCCTGGGTCAAGGACCCAATCTCTCACACCAGTAGCAGCTGCAAGTTCCCCGAAGTTCCTGAAATAATCTGCAACCTCCGCTACCACATCCTCATACTCATAATTGTCGTGCATCGTTATACAATCGCCCTTGCGGTGCATTGCGATATACTCCAGATCCAGTTCGGCAACTCTCTCCAACATCCCGGGATCCTCTTCTCCAGCAGAAATGTCATTGACAACGAAAGGGCCCGTAACATCATAAACCCTACTCACAATCTCCTTTCTGTAAGTATCCACTGAAAATCTCACCCCCGAAAAACGTGAGGCAAAGAGTTGCACTACCTGTGACAACCTATCCCACTCCTGCTCCAGAGAGACGGGGACCATATTAGGACGTGTGGAAACGGCACCGATATCTATGCTATCGGCTCCCTGCTCAAGCATTGTCTCAACCCTCGCAATAAAGGCATCCTTCTCTTTCGCACGACTTTGCGCAAAAAAGGAGTCGTCATTGACATTGACGATTCCCATAATTTCTACTCTATGTTTTTCCATAATCCGAAGATATAAATTAACTTTGTGGAACGAAATACAAATATAAACATTTATGCTGATAGTACTCGAAGGACTTGATGGAGCGGGCAAATCCACACAGCTCAAGATGGTTTCCAATTATATGGAAGCCCGCGGCCACAAGGTCGAATATCTCCATTTTCCCAGATTTGATGCTCCTGTTTTCGGGGATCTCATCGCCGGATTTCTCAGAGGAGATTTCGGCTCGATTGAGCAGGTTCACCCTCAACTTGTAGCGCTGCTTTTTGCGGAGGATCGCAGAGATGCCGCCCCTATGTTGCGCAACTGGCTTGATGAAGGACGATGCGTTGTGCTTGACAGATATTACTACTCCAACATTGCATTTCAGTGCTCAAAGCTTGAATCAGCCGAAGAGGCGCGCCGTCTCAGAGACTGGATTATAGATGTGGAGCTCGGACATTTCGGCATTCCGGCACCGGACCTCAACCTGTTTCTCGATGTACCTATAAATTTTGTTGATTCAAAGCTAAGTGCCTCTCGCCAAGGAAAAGACCGCGCCTATCTTGAGGGTAAAAACGACATCCACGAGGCCGATATCGACTTCCAGGTCAAGGTTAGGAACATATATCTGGAGCAATGTGCTTTGGATGCGAACTTCAAGAGAATAGACTGCAGTGACGGATACGGAAACATGCTTCCGGCAAACGACATTTTCATCAAAATAAGAACGGAGTTAGAGGCATTGTTATGAAGTTATCAAAAGCTCTGTGTCGGCTAATATTCGGCCTTACATTCATACTTTCAGGTTTTCTAAAGCTTACCGACCCCATCGGTACCGGACTGATTATCCGGGAGTATCTCGAGGTTTTTCATATGGGGTTCCTCAATTCTGCTTCAGTTGGTATCGGCATTGCACTTTCAGCGATAGAATTTCTTATCGGCATATCAATTCTCCTTGGATTGAGGATGAAGTTTTTTACCTGGTTGGGACTTGGCTTTATCTCCTTTTTCACCTTGCTCACGCTCTATCTGGCCATATTCAATCCAATCACTGATTGTGGGTGTTTCGGTGAGGCAATCCACCTGACTAATTTGGAGACTTTCTACAAAAATCTTGTGCTGCTAACCTGTGCGCTAGTGCTATTCTTCAATCGAAAAAGTTTTATACCCATCGCTGTTGCAGCTTTTGAGTGGGTAAGTGTGGGACTCTTCCTATGCTTAGCACTCCTGATTGCAATTCCTACATATTATAATATTCCCCAGATAGATTTCACTGCCTACAAGGTAGGAACCGACCTTGATATGCTGGCAAAAGAGTCGCATGCCGAATATGAAACTATTTTCATCTACTCAAAGGAGGGCAAGGAGCAGGCGTTTCACCTTGATGCTCTGCCCGATTCCACCTGGATCTACGTCGATTCCAGGACAAAATTGGTTTCAGGCTCGGAGAAACTTGCTCAAATTGATCTTTCACTTAGGGATTCCGTCGGAGAGTATAATAAAGAGATACTCTTGCAAGAAGGCCATCTGGTAGCGGGAGTAATATGGAATCCCGAGGAAATGAATCCGCAAATGTGGAGCAACCTTGCTCTACTGCAATCTGAGGCACTTTCAGCCGGCAGCAAATTTATTCTGCTTAGCACCGTAAGAGAGTTTAACGATACTCCTTCAGAAGAAGTTTTTCCTCAGGAAATCATCTACACAGTTGACCGTAAAGCACTAATGACACTTGTACGCTCAAATGGAGGTGGAGTCTATTTTGACAACGGGACAATCATTCACAAATGGCCTTCGCGCAGGATTACATCTGAAAGAATTTCCGCTATTCTATCTGAAGATAGTGACCAGGTGGTTCTGAATGACTCCATCCACCAACGTCTCTATATCAACATCCTACTCATAAGCATCATTCTAATCGTAATCCTGATGCGCTATTTCTGCAAGTTCTTTTATACACACAAAGAATAGGTGCGAGTTGCGGGGTGCAGGGTGCGTGTTAGTTTTGAGTGTGGAGTTATAAGTATCGAGTTGCAGGGTGCAGGGTAGTTCTGAGTATGGAGTATGTAGTTGAAAGTTCGGATTTTTGAATTCCGAGTGTTTATTATTAATATGCCTTCCCTTCATTCCTGTACCCATAATTGTCATAATAAAATAAGCCACCCCATTACTGAAGTGGCGAGCCTTAGTATTTTCCACCTAAGGGGATAATCTTATGATATATAAAGATTCTGACTTTTGTATTTTGAGTCAAAAGAGGTATGTCGCACGAAATACAAGGAACAAGGTTTACAAGTT